>Ga0099826_10000308_pt1 | contig 21982 bp, 11 predicted proteins | sample Mtrugardesep15_FD_76830 | JGI IMG/M metagenome (GOLD analysis project Ga0099826, IMG submission 76830) | Root nodule microbial communities of legume samples collected from California, USA - M. trunc garden sep15 | ecosystem: Host-associated > Plants > Roots > Nodule | place: USA: California... | reverse complement strand
TTTGGGTGATTTGCAAGCTCTTGCTTTGAATCCTTTCCATGGCATTGAAAGAAAGATCCCTGTAGCTGTTCGCCAATTCTTCTTGCGGTTTAGATCTCTTGTTTACCAAAAAAGCTTAGCATCATCTCCACCAACAGAGAATGAAGCTCCAGAAGTTCGTGTTACCAAATCTACCACCGATGTTAGGATATCTGACAATCCTGATCATGTCAGAGCTTCCCCGCTTGTGAAACCTGTAAAACATGTTCGTCCAGTTGATCCTGCAAAAGCTGGGCGGAAAAGGGGGCCTTCTGATCGCCAAGAAGAAATTGCAGCAAAGAGGTTGAAGAAAATCAAAGATATAAAGGCACTAGCTGATGATAAGACAGCTGCCAATCAGAAAACTTCTGAAGCTCGGCGAGAAGATAAGGCAGCTTCCAGTCAGAAAACTTTTGAAGCTCGGCGAGAAGATAAGGCAGCCTTCAATCAGAAAACTTCTGAATCTCGGCGAGAAGATGGTAAAGAACCTGTGTCCCAAGTTCCATCCAAGTTTGTGAAACCAGACTCGGCCAGAAAAATGGACCGTCCATCAAAGACAGTCCAGCCAACCACACTGGTGATCAAGTTTCCTCCCCAAACATCACTTCCATCTGTGGCAGAACTGAAGGCCAGGTTTGCTCGCTTTGGACCAATGGATCAATTGGGTTTCCGCATATTTTGGAAGTCATCAACTTGCCGTGTTGTTTTCTTGTACAAGAGTGATGCACAAGCTGCATATAAATTTTCTGTAGGAAACCCATCCTTATTTAGTAGCACAGGTGTGACTTACTTACTTCGGGAAATTGGGGATTCTGCATCTGAAGCTACGAAGGTTAGGGGTGATGATGGGGTCAATGAAACACCACGGGTCAAGGATCCTGCAGTAGCTCCGAAACAGACGTCAGTTTCCTCACAGAAACCTCTTCTTCCACAGCCAGCGATCCAGCTCAAATCCATCTTGAAGAAATCTACTGGTGATGAGTCAGGTCAGGGTACCAGTAATGGAAGTAGTAGTAAAGGAAACTCACGTGTAAAATTCATGTTAGTTGGGGAAGAAAGTAATAGGGGGGAGCCATTAATGGTGGGTAATAAAAACAACAATGCTATTTTGTCCGATGCCGGTGCACCTTCTGTTGCAATGGATTTTATTAGTAAGAACGTTCAAAAGGTCACAACTACTACTTCTTCACAACCACCTTTGTTGCCCACTCCTCCTCAGTTTTTAAAAACCCCACAACATAATTTGCGTAATTCTGAATTGGCAATGACATCCAGAAACAATCCCAATATTAATAGCACAACAACTGCGTCATCATCCACTGTAACCTCGGTTGATATATCACATCAAATGATAACCCTTTTAACGAGGTGCAGTGATGTTGTGACTGACCTGACGGGTTTATTAGGCTATGTGCCATACCATCCACTTTGACAAATGTTCTCAAAATTCGTTACATGATAAATCCTATCCCACATACAAGAATTTGCCAGTTGGATGTTTTGGATGACTTGCTACGGAAATGCAATTTTGAAGGGGGCACGAATAATATTTGAAGCCTAGAACAATACAATAGTGGTTTTAAGTTGAACTTTTTTGGGTTTCGAAATGTAATTGCACTCTCATATTGTTGACAGTGGCATAATATTGTAAGCTAGCTAGCTACCTTTCCTTTTTCGTTGTTCTTATTTACTTAAAGCACTTTGTTTGGGATGGGAGTACTCCTATGGTTCACCAACACCAACGAGACATCGTTGCACAAATATAGTTATGTACTTGCCTTCTCTAAGTGTGTCAATTACATCGCTTCTAGGTGTTTGACAATGTTAGTGAGATTGAAAATTTAATACTTCCATAATTGGTGTAAGTTTTTTTTTTTAAAAAAAATATTTTTGGTTATTATAGTTTTGAAAACGTAATTTGTCCTCCTTCATAAAAAAGCTTTTTATCCATGTTTTTAGTTTTTTTATTCTCATAACCAAATGTGGGAATTTTATATTTTCAAGAGAAAACAGATGATCCTTTAAAAAAAAAAAACAGAAATCAAATAATTTTAATACTCCATCAAGTATCGTATTTTTTTTTTTTTGAAACAATCAAGTATCGTATTTTATGTGGTAATAAGTACCGTTTATTTTATTTACTCTAGAATGATTGAAAAATAAATAAAGAGTAAATAATATTTTAACTATGTCGCAAATTATCCTAAAAATAAAAATAATGGTAGTAACTTTTTAGCCAAATGGTAGCAACATCTTTGAGGATGTGATGTTCCTTCATCGTGACTCCTAATTTAAGCATTCTCCTTCTCTATGCTTTCATATACAAAATAAAGTCTTTGAGATGATTTGAAATTTTAACGATTTAGATGTGTCAATTCTTTTTTTCTTTTTTTTTTTGCTCAGATAGAGTAATTGTTGAACTAAAGTTCGATAAATGGTTGAAAATGAAAAGTTAATTTTGTTTTGGGCAAAATCTGAATTTTTTTAAAAGTCAATGTCCTATCTATAAATTTTGAAAATGAAAATTATATAATTAATCTCCAAAAAGAAGAATAAATAAATGAATGAATAGGGATTTATGTACAAATTTCAACATATATGAGGATCAATATCCAAAATTTGGAAGAAAAAAAATTATAGGATTAAATTGCGATTCCCATTTTATAAGGTTAAGAAGGAATTTTAATTTTTTAATTTCTAAGCGGATAATTTCTTATATTTAACGTTACCAGAATATCTTAGATTCGTTTCATTTTAAATTTCTCCCAATATGCTATCTAAACAAAATAATCAATTTTTTTTAAAGGAAACAAAATAATCTATATTGAAAAATTCAAAATATCCACTAAAATTAAGACTTCTTCGATTATACGCGCTTTTTTTCTTCATAAACACGCTCTAAAATTCTCATACTCCCATATAAATAAATTTTAGGATTCCAAAATTATATTTAGAAGTTTATGCTTTATTGAACTAAATTGAAAATAGACGTTAGTTTCTCAACTGAGATATTATTGGGTTATTATTTAAAACGGGTGATTTTTATAGAAACGGCATTTAAACCTATATTTTAGGTAGACTAATTTTTCCTCATTCGTTCCAATTTTTTATCTCTTAACTCAAATCGGCTTAGCCCCCATCCCGTTCTTTACTCTCATATATAAACTTAAAAACTTCATTTTCTTTATTTGACTCTAATTTTTATTTTTTCAAGTTTTCCGATTTGCATAGGATAGAACGAGAGCAAAACCACACTTGAAAACAAAGTCTGATTTTTCCAATTTGCCGTTTGTGATTGGAGACAGTCTTCAAACCTTTTCGGATTTGCCTACTGTGACCGGAAACCACAAACCACAAAGAGGGTATTAACGCGGCAAAGGAGGTCCAAGACAAAGACTAACAAAAGAGAAAATAACATAACTATAGATTAATTCCTAACATTTATCCATCTATATTTTCTATCCCGAAAAAAAAAAATAAAAAAAAAAACTAATGACTAAAGTGAACGAGTTGATATCCTCTCTATTTAGGCCCTTGACGTGGAAGGAGTGAACGGGGAAGAGGGAGAAAAATTTAGTGTTGATGGTGTACAACAAAGCTGGTAGAACCTTTATTTTGTGATCAAGTTGGTAGAACCAGAGATTGAAAAAACTTGTGCAAAATAAACCAATTATATCACTTGTTCACATTAGAACTTGCCATCAATAAAACAAGGCCGCTTCTTTTATGTAATTTGTAACAGTCTTCTACAAGCTGAGATTGGATTCCTCCGGAATCACAGTTAAAGTCGCAAACTTATCATTCGCTCTTTTAACTACAACCTTCACGGGCACCCCAACTTTGTCCACCATCATTTCAATCACCTGCAACAATTTTATATCTATGTGAGAATATATAAACAAACAAATAAATAATCAAACACATCAATCATAATGAAGAATAATCTCACGGTCACTTGTTTTTACTGGCTGTGGAGATAGATTTCTACATTATGCACCACTCGAAGATATAAAATTACATTATATGTTACGTTGTTTATTAAGTTAATGCCCCAAAGATTAATATAAAGCTTGGACTTCAAGTTTTAGTGCACAAACTTACAATCCAATTCTTTTGCTCCCCAGATCATTTTATCTTGGTAGCATAACTAGAACAAAAATTAAAATGATAATATCAAATTAATAACATATGTCAATACCTCTTTCATGCTTTCCACGGGCTTTCCATCAAATTCAACGACAACATCACCAGGACGGAACCCAGCACGATCACCAGGGGACCCAGGAGTTACCTAGTCAAAAACATTTAAATTCCCTTGTGAAAAAACACATTATTTCAAGCATCCTAATGCTTGCCTCACATTTGAGCAACACAATGCATATTATGGCAGAGGAGATAAGTTACATACTGAGAATAATCACATTGGATAAACTAAATTACACAAAACTAAATTACACATCGAAAAACATTTATCTACATTAATGTTGTCTAATCCGAAAGAAGAGTAAGTGGACCGTTCTTATAAAAAAATGCTTCCTGCTACACGTAACTATCACAATTAGATAGGATACATAAAAGCAGTTAGTTACTGTTTGTTTTTTGATTCTTACATAAGAGTTCCATCTTCTCTTTGATTTGTAATATTCACTATTTTTTTCCTAATAATGTAATATTCACTTTGATCTATCAATAAGACGAGGAATGTTTTCAGAATAGTTTTCCAGGATTCTCACTTTTATACGGTATCAGAGCCCTATCCAAGTATGATAGTAACAAGTATGTAGAAGTTTGAACCGCCCATGGCTTCACTAACATAACCTCTTAGAAATGCTGACAACACAACTAAATAATAAGCTGAGCTAGTTATTAGCCAAAGCATTGCAAAAGAAAGCGGATAAATTTTAAACTAAATCTCTTCATTATCATCACAAAACAACTTTGCAAACAACTTTGAAACATATTTGTCACATAAAAGCAGAACATGATTCCATGAAGATACTGTCCTGTGAATCTAGATTTTAAAAAATTACATAAAAAAGCATCTAAAGATCGATTAATTGGGAACATACCATTGGTACAAGAATGCCCTTATTGACATTAGGGAATGAAGCATCTTTCTTTTTAAGCTGCTCAATAATCATCTCATTTAGATCAAGCATTCTTAGTCCAAGCCATGGCCGTATTACTCTCCTAAAAAGAAAAAAAGTTTACTCATTAGTACTCAACTTAGCACAGCCTAACTACGCAAGTATGAACCACATAAAAGTATGTCAATCAAAATTGTTTATGTGGATCATAATATATTCATAAAAGGAGAAAACTGTAAGAGTTTTCCTAATTAGACTTTCTGCTTAGAGAGTAAGACATCCTTTCTGATTGTCACATATAAACAGCAAGTTGAAAATATTTTACGACAGTAGCATAATGCTTTCAAATGAATAGGCAATAAAATAAAACAGATGAAACCAGAAACATACCCACTTTTCTTGAAATGCTCTATAATTTTACACACAGAATCGATTGGTACAGAAAAACCCAACCCATCAGCAGCCAACACTTTCATGATGTTCACTCCAACAATTTCTCCATCCATATTGACAAGTGGCCCTCCAGAATTTCCCTGTGCCATACAAGCAGATAACATGCAAGTTAATATTTGATCTGTACACATCCATATTCCATATCTAGTTGGGTAGTTTATGCAGGAAAAGGAAGACATCTCACATACCACATTAATTGCACAATCTGTCTGTAAATACTCTCTCGGCGAGCCACTGAATCCCAAATCACTGCTTTTACGGTCAACGCAACTATGCCAAAAATCATACAATACGTGAATATATTAATCCAAAAGACATTTAAATAATCACCACTTGTTAAATCTAACATTGAAACGGTATAATTTAAAGTAAAAGAAAATAGCTTAAAACCAGGAGACATCTTTTACAGCCAGAAAGTTTTATCTTCGCACCTTACAATACCAGCAGTGACAGTATTCTGAAGGGAGTGCGGACAACCCATGGCTATTACCCAATCCCCGGGACGAAGCTTAGTTGAAGAACCAAGCTTTGCTTCCGGGAGCGGGGTTTCGGAATTTATCTTCACAACAGCAATATCTGAATGCATGTCAGCATTCACCACTTTCCCCTCAAATGTCCTTCCATCTTGCAAAGTGACTTCAATCTGTAGCACAAAAGATGTTCTAGATATAAATCCGATGTCTTCATTTCACGAGGTAAACTATAAAGGATAGTAAAATAAAATGATTAAATATACAACACAACAGCTTGCAAATGATAGTCTTAAATGATTTTCAGGTATATATACTTCAATGAGATGTAACAATTCATGTTAAGAATATTAGGAACCAATTGTTCTGGCAAGTAAGCTATTATATAAAGCCTACAACTAAATGAGTAACTACCTGTCACTCTGTGGAGTAAATGATAAACTATCATACATACTTGTAATAAGCTTATGTATGGGACTGAAAAGACGGTAAAAAGGAAAAATGAGAATGTTAAGAAAGATAAATGGTCATACAAGACAAGATTAGAGAAAATCGTTGTAGCTCCCATTGTTAAAAGTAAATGTGGAAAGAAAGAAGAATAATTCAATTGTTAGAGCGATAGGAAGTTCAACTGTTAGAGTGAAAGAAAGTTCAACTGTTAGGGTAAAAGGAAGACTAACATGAACTCGAAGTCTAACGTTAGCAGGGATTTAGATGTAAAAAATATATCATGAATTGTGGTATATAATAATTAGTTATGGCACCGTCTTATTCTAACTCATGTAGTTGAGTTCACCTAAAGGATTGGTTGTTACTGTTGTCATTGTAATGCTGATGTATTTGTGCAAAACTAAGGTATGCCAGAATTCACAGAATCGTCATTTTCATTCAGTTATGTAGGCAAAAAAAATTGAATTTATTAAGCAATGACCTATTCTGTTGGGAATGGATCAATGAATTTTCAAACCATGACTCAGAAATTACTGCTTGACCCATCAGATCTTAAGCCACCCTAGCTTTGAGTCATACAGAGCCACAGACCAACCAAGAACAGAACCACTTCAAACAGATATCTATAAGAAAACGAAACATGCTTTTAGGAAACATCCAATTGTACTCTTCTTCCACATTTACATAACAGAGAACTCTAACGAATTTACCAGCACTTTTTGTCAACTTTCAAGACAGTGTACATATTTAGAAAGACAAGCCCTTTCATGAACACAAACCTTCCCTTTGGATGAACCTTTTGTGCCATGAAAATCAACGACAACATGAGCACATGTCAAGATTGTACCATCTTTGTTAATGATTGTTCCAGAGCCAATACTCTTCCCTGTAGCAAAACCATAGAAATCTACAAAGCCAATACTCCAAACCATCAGCATAATCTCAAAAGAGACAAAAATTGAAACAATTCATTCAGATGAAAAGGTAGAAAACCTTGTGGAATTGAAATATTAACAACAGCAGGACCAACTTTAGCAGCAGCATTTGCAATAGTGTCTCTACCAAAAGTATCCTTAGATGGCTTTGATTCATCATTAACACCCCCAGAAGCTTCCTTAGATATGTCCGAAGAAGGAACAGGGCTAACTCTAAAAGAAGACAGCGCGAGAATCCCTGCAAATTTTCAGTTCTAAATGTAACACATACATCTAAACATGCATACTTATTATAAAAGTTCAAAACAGAAAGAGAACAAACCATGTTGGTCGAAAGACGGCAAATGTAGAGGTAACAAATCAAACGGCGTTGCTAATGTCAACCATGATATATCTTGCAATGGCAAAGGAACACGCGCACGTACAAACGTTCCTAAATTTGAATCCAAGTTAGATCAATTGATATTTTAAAAATGATTTTCTTCGTATGCATCGTCAGTATTATACGAGCAATTGATCAAAGTTGATGAATTACAATAACTATTTGACATTAATCAAATGCATCTTGAAATTGATACTACAAAGGAAGTGTGATCCATGGATATTTCATCAAAATTAATCTAATGGCATTTATTAACTAACAAAAGAGGGTTTAGTTAGTTGCTCACTGGAATTAGTGTGGTTATCGGAACAGAGTAGAGTTGAACCAACAGCAACGATACCCACAGCTCCAACGTGAGAGCTTCTGTTCAAACGCAGAAGTTTACTCTGTCACGCATTTCATCTCCCAAAATCAGAGAGATTCTACAAATATTACGAAAAATAAACGCTAAAGAAGAAAGAATTAACAAATACCAGGAAATAACTCATGATAGATGGATACCAACGCCAAAATTCTACACTCTTTAACGCAAAATCAAGCGAAACCACTGTCACGAACCTTCAGTGTTCAAAACCCCAAACAATTAAAAAATAAGTACGGACATTGAAATGGGCTCAATAACCCACGTGGGCCCAATAAGAATTCTCATTTGTCTTGTTAAAAAAGTTACCACATAATTAGTTGGATAAATACACAGCGACGTGATTATTTATCCAAACCGTTCGTTCATTCTTAAATTTACAGTTTAATTGTTCAATTTCAGATTGGTAACTGCGTTTCGTAAAAATAACTGCAAGTAAATCGCTAGAACCATACAACATACAAAACGTAAATAAAAAACCAAGAGCGAGAGAGAAAAATGTCTAGAAAATTAGATAACTTCATTCATAATTAACAAACTACTACATTTATCCTCCAACGAAATAGTTAGATCTAAATGAAAAAGAAAAACAAATTACATCTAAAGTTGAAGCTACGTAAATGCACTTTTCAATAAAAAAAACCTAATTAAAAGTAAGATTATACAATTGAAAAATCTATTTCTTAGGGGACTTGGTAGATTTCTCAGCAACATTGGAAGCAGTTTTCTTTGGCAACAACACAGGGTTAATATTTGGCAAAACTCCACCACTTGCAATTGTAACCCCTTGAAGCAATTTTCCTAATTCATCATCGTTCCTCACAGCAAGACACACGTGTCTAGGGTTGATTCTGTTCTTCTTGTTATCTCTTGCAGCATTCCCAGCCAATTCAAGAACCTACATTACATTACCTTAATTAACATTAATTGATTACATAAACCGATTAATTATGAATTTCGTTTGAAATTTAAGGAAAATACCTCGGCGGCGAGATATTCCAGAACGGCGGCGAGGTAGATCGGAGCACCGGTGCCAATGCGCTGAGAATAGCGACCTTTCTTCAAGAACCTAGCGATACGGCCAACGGGGAATTGAAGACCGGCTTTGGAGGATTTTGAAACGGCTTTCTTCCTTTCGCCGCCTTTTCTTCCACCGGCACCTTTGGTGGTGGTGGTTGTCGTGGTGGCGGTGGATTCCATTGTTTTAGCTTTTTTTGCGATCCGAAAATGGAGGGAACGAGTAAAATAGGAATGCGAAATTGGAAATTTGGATGAAGTGTAAAAAAGATTGTGAAGGCGCGAGGTGTTAAATACTGATTGAAATGCCAATTGTTTGTTATCGCGTTTGAATCTCAGGTTTAATCGGACGGTCACGATTGTGTCACGTTAGCGATCCGTGGCTTTTTGCATTGTAGTTTTGTTCATCGTGCGGTTGTGTAGTGTGCCACGCTGGCGATCCGTGTGCATGTCTTTTCATCCAATCATGTTATTTCTTCGTTAGTTAGTGGAGGAAGGAAGTTAAAACTTATAGCGATCTCTTTTTCACCTTCATAAAAATAAACAGTTTCTTATTTTCTTGTAAACAACAAAAAAAATAATTAATGTAGATATAGATATGGATGTTTTTGATAAATTAAGTGTATATATATATATATATATATATATATATATAGACACACTCTTGAGTAAAGGAGATATGACATTTTCTTCATAAAAAAAAAAAAAGATATAACATCTTCGTGTATTTTTTTCAATTTTATTCTCATTGATTACAAATTATAATTTTTTAATAAAAATGCAGCTACGTGCAAAGATATATTATCAACAACTCATATCTCAAATATAGCTTATTAAAAAGCGTAGAGGAGAAACATAAATCTAACCTTCAAAATATATAAAAGAAAATATCCAAAAAAAATTATAACTATGAAGATTAGATCTATCAGCACATGCATTTGCTTTTCATAATATGTGAGATGTCCCGAAATTCAGCGTGGTGAAGAGAGCAATGTAATTCTTCCATCAATTAGACAATTCGAAGACCTGTATTATAATTCTCAAGAGACTTAAGAACGTATGTGGAATCACCCATAAAATTAGCTATATGATCTTAATCAACTTGAAAGTGAAAGGGACCAAGATAAAATGACACAAGATCTTAAAGAATTGAAGAATCTACAACTTTGATATAGGTGGTGACGAATACCGATTGGGTTGAGTTTCGGTTCAATAAAATGCATTCACAATTGGCATGTAGGTAACCTGAAATATTGAATGGCCTCACAACGCATTGGTAGTGCCAATTGGAAACTCCCGTAGTGGTGGACAACATATCATATCTCAAGCTTGGAAACTCCATTTTCTAAACAATTATTGAAGATGAAATGGACAGGAGGGGATTTTATCCAGTTTTTTCTCACTGATAGATAAGAGAATGTGTTTGTGATATTAAAAAGGGAGAGTGGGTGTAATTAAAGGTGGGGAGTTGAGCACTGCATAAAATTTGAGAGTTCTACTCCATAAACGGATAGAAGAAATATCCATACTGCATTTTGAAGTTGTATGACAAAAACTACAAGTTAAGACACACGTTTCACCCGATTAACGTAAGTAGCAAGTTTTTTTATGAATCAACTTTTAGACAATCAATGACTTATAAAAGAATGGAGTCTTCACCAAATAAGCTTCTCAAAAGCATCATAGGAAAAACATATACATAAATTATCGTATTTGAAAGTCATAATATAAGAGATTGAATGTCTGTAGAGGAGTATCCAAAATATAATTTGGGAACATTGTAATGGTTAAATTTGCATGGTAACACAAAGTTAACAATATTTGTCACTTGGTTTTATGTCTTTGATGTTCTAATCCATCTATTTGGTTGTCAGTTTGAACTTGCATCGCCATTAATTTCTGATTTTAATTTTTACTTGTAAAGCAATTCATGAGCGAAAAATGAAAGCACTACATTTCAAACCCGTACCCTTTAAGCTTTTTTTGAACATTGCAGAAATCCTCTAGGAACTTTTGTTCACACACAAAGTGGTATGTGTTTCTCTATAAACGGAAACACCCCTAAATGCATAAAACAAAACAAAAATTCATACTCCATACTTCAGCTTTAGCAAATAAAAAATTTCTACGTTTGACATAGGTCATGATGACTCGTGATTACAAAATCCTAACGACTAAGGCATTTGAATCACTGTCATTGAAGATTTATTCCAACAAACACAACCACCGGATCAAGGAAAACACAACCCATATACAATTAGGGATGGCAAAAAGGCCCAACCCGTCCCGCCCGCCTCATCAATAACCCGTCTAAAAAGTGACAGAGCGGGGCGGGCCAATTAGAGAAACAGGGTTAAAAATTTCGCCGCACCCTGTTTTATGGTGGACTTACGGATTGACCCGTTAATATTTTTGTTAACAAAATTTATTAATTAAAATCTTCACATAAACAATGTAAAAATATATAAATTTAAAGTCAATTTAAAAAAATATAAATATATAACTAATGACTCCAATAAAAATATAAATATAATTATTCAAACATATAAATTACATCTTCTAAAGTTCTATAAATAATAAATCAATAAGACATTGAAAATAAAAACTCCATAAGTTATAAAATAACTAATTGTTAAGAATATAACGCTAAAATCATACAATAAAAGCGATAAAATTAATTGAATTTTTCCCCCAATATACGGAGGTGAAAATTGGAAAATTGATTGTGACTTATAAATAAAAAGAAGTGAAAAAAGAGTTTCTTTTTAACGTATCAACCAAACAGGCCAATCCGCTCGCCTTGCTTTTTGTCGGGTTAGGCGGAGCGGATATCCTACTTGTGGCGGGTTCAAAATCTCAACTCACCCCGATAAAAATGACGAGTTAAACGGGTCAACCCGACGGGCCTAACCCATTTTGCCATCCCTCCATTTGCTCGCAATTATAAAACAATTGTTCAATTGTATTTTTGACCCTTCAAATTTTGTAATTATACAGTTTTGACCTCCTAATTTTTGTGTGTGCGGATTTAGAAGACAGATATTATCTCACTTTTTATTCATTCAACTTTTTCTCGTTTTACTTTCTTTCGTCACACTTTCTCCTTCTCCTTTTTACTACTGTCAAATGTTAAAGAATCGAAGTTCAATTCTACTAAAACCCACCTAATTTTGGTACATGAAAGAGGAGAATGGATGCACAATATTGTTTTGGTTTTTACTCCGTAAGTCTTGATAATTTAAGCCGCCCCTACACATCCCTACTACTGCTGCTTTCAACGTAGTATTTTGTGTCCGTTCTTTCCGGTTCATAATTTTGTAGCAAAATCTAATTGTAAAACCTTCAATATGATTAGAGTCGGTTGTTGTTGAAACTTAGAAAGAAACATATAGTTCTTGTCCGCATGCTAACGTGACACCTTAAAGATAAACACGTTTAATTTGTAATCGTTGTCTATATTCTTCCTCTCACTTTTTATTTTAGAAGGAATCTTCTTCCACTCACTATTTAGGCGTCTTTTTTGTTTTTCAATTGTCTTCCATTTATTATAGAAAATAACACAGACAGTGACGTCAAGTGTATAGAATGCTTGAGTCAAGAAAAAAAGCTTATAGAATGCCATATACGGTCAAATCAACTTTCCCTTATCTTGACATCTTCCTTATACTACCATTTATTATTTATGTTCACCTTTTTGTTTCGATAAATTGAACTATACGGAATTGATTCGTCTCCGTGAAAAAATCAAATGAATTTAACGTACAAAATGCGTATCACCAAAATAATGTATAAGATATAAAAATTGCACATTATATTATTATTATAAATTGATACTACTAGTAAGATAGAGAGTGGGAATGGATATATTAGTATTACGTAGAAAGTTTCAGGTCAAGATTTTAGGTTGGAGGGACGTCACGCATGGAATCAGGGAAAAAGGGCCTGCGTTGAAATTGTTTCCCACGCGCACAGAAAAGTCAAAACAATGCATGACTTTTCTCCATTGTGGTCAGCGGCTACATATGTTGTGCAGTGCATGCAACTCTTTATTGATTCAACAATAAAAAGTGAACTTTGTTTTTAACACTCTTTCAAAAGACTCGTTTTTTTTTTACTCATGGTTAAAAATTAAAATAAAGTGTTTGATATATAGTATATTGATTTTATCTAATAAAAAAGTAATTGTAAAGATAATATTGAAAAGTGAATGTTTATATTATTTCTCATGAACTAATAACATTTTTTTGTTACCACTTCGATTTCTAACAGAAAATGTTTCTATTAGTTTGAAGTTCGATCGAGATTTATCAGGTGTTGGTCTTTGATATTATAATTATTGGTGATTTTTCTTTTGTGAATTACTAGATAGACACTATACATATATAGAGTGGTGTCAACAACACTTTCTTTTCAACATTTTCTTTAACACCCATTCACTTATTAATTTAAATTAAGGTGAGTCTCATACTTTAAAAATGAATCTCAAAGTGACAGGATATAAATTGATTTTATCCAATAAAAAAGTGAGTATTAAAGAGAATGTTGAAAGTAGAGTGTCCATAACATTTTTCATATATAAACCAACAACTTTTACTAATTGGCCTCATGTCAATTAATATTCAATTAAAAATCTAATTATCCCAAACACTACCTATTGTAGTTTCATTTGCCTTGCATGATTCAAACCCGTTAATTAAAAGTATCATCCACGCGCAATTTTGGAGACTAATCTTCTCAAAGTAACTGTGATTTATTTAAGAAATTAAAAAAATCATAACAAATATTTTTTCATAAACACTGACTTGAGATCTTTCAAACACCGTTTAAATATATATATGCTCAATGTGCAGCCGAGTCCGTATATTATCACTTTTCAAGAAAAACATGGTGTTTAAATCTTTGGATTGGTGGACTTGATAGCCATGATTCACTCTAACATTTTTTTGAGAGAATATATTTGTACAACCGTTTTTGACAGCTTTTATGATAATTTTCTTTTTCATGTTAATATTATATTTTTACTTTCTTTATCTATTGCTTTGATTTTGTGCCAATACTTTATTTTCTTTGTAAATTTACTCTCTATTTTTTTGGTTTTGTGTCAATAAGTTATTTTCTTTGTAAATTTATTGTTGTCCAATAAGTTATCATACAAATGGTTGTTCGGACAAAGCAACCGCACAAGTAAGAGAGACGCCACACTTACCCCAAAACTTTAAAGTCACGAGTTTATGGCTCCTCTCATTATAAAGTATTCAACTTTCATTTTTTCATCCGATATAAGACATATAACCCACACTTGCACACAACAACCTTCACTTTCAATTATTTTAAAATATGTCAATATTTTGATACAATATATGCTAATTTATCTGTTTATAAGGACATAATAATTAAACAATATTCAACTGGAATCTTCCATATATAGTATTTGCGGAAACAAAATATTTTTTGTTCTGAATGGGAAGCATTTTTCTTTACGAAATAGGAAACAGAGTTTTTTTTTGTGTGACAAAAATGGAAAAAAAAAGTTAAGTAGCAGACTTTAACAAACAAATTATTTGTCTAAATGACTAGATATAGTCTGTATCTAGTCCGAAGCAATTTATTTATTGTAAAATGTGTTGACGGTCTACGGTCTAAAACTGTACCTTTATTTTTAAATTTACAGTCAAATATCCTTACAAGTTGTTGTTAGATAAACCTTGCCATGGTTTGATACCTTGTGTTCAAACTTCAAACCATTATTATTTCGGAAGGAAAAAAGAGAAATAGTGAATTGTTGGAGAAAACTCATAGGTGGGAAAGGAGGTACCTTTTATGAAGTTGCTTTCAACTAACATTTCTCATAATGCAACCAGGAAAGTATTCTTTAAAGTAAAATAAATTTTGACCGGCCACATTCACAAGACAAATAGTATTTTTGTTTTTGTTTGCAAAAACAAGACAGATAGCTTAATAGTACAGATAGATCGGTCTGTCAAATCCAATAAAATTTTAGGTTATCGTATTTCTCCTTTTTGAAATTGTACAAAAAATACTTTAGCAGTTGTTGAATACTTTTAAGATTGATTAAATCGACTTAAAAAATGATTGAAGCGTTTTAAAAAGTATTCAATGATAAATAACTGCCGTTGGAAAAACCGAACGACGGTTAATTGTCACACAATAGCTTTTGAGCAATTTCAAAAATAGGAAGAGTAATTTTCTAAAATTTAAGATTTGAATCTAATAATTTGAGCCCAAATCATTCCAAGACTTTTTAATCTGTCCCAAAATAGTCATAATAATTAGATGATTTATCAATAGGCTTTTAAAATTGTTCAATCAATTGAGTCATAACTCATTATCGTCTTTATTTGTGCGTAAATCCTGATTGGATGGTAAGTCACGGTCATTTTTTTTATAAAGATATGCAATTATGATCGGCATATCGAGCAACCATTTAAAAATCATGGATTAACCCCTTATGGGCTATGAGTAGCCAACAACATAATTTTATTTAGGGAAATGTTAACCGGTGCCCTTGAGACACTGGTTAAAGAGTTATAACAGGAAATATTTCTTTAAAAATTGTGTTTTCTATGTTTGAAAAAGTTAAAAAGCTACTCTTTTAAATGCAAATTATAATTTTTATTTTTATTTTTAGTTTCTTAACCAGTGCCCCCGTTTAACAAGACCTTTTTTTATTTATTATTATTATTACTTTTCCTATCCCATGTTCTTCCATCATGGCCCTGATTTCTTTGTAGTTCCCGAGACAGATCAAGCTTTTTCGAATATCTTCAAAAGATCTGACAAAAGAAGTTTTTCAAGATACAATGTTGCTAGTGTCTACAACTACTTAACATCAAAGGATCAAATTTTGAACAATGATATTTTTTTCAGCCATTTGGCACAAGGAAATTCCTCTGAAAATCAACATTTTTGCCTAGCGCTTACTGCATAACCGACTTCCAACTTGCGACAACTTAACCAGGAGAAGGATTCTTCAACCGAACACATCTCTATGTTCATATGGATGTGGGTTGGAAGAGAATATTGATCATCTCTTTTTGCATTGCGATTTTTATGGTCAAATTTGGTATGCTATTTATACTTGGCTCTGATTGGCTTCAGTCAAGCTAGCAACTGTTCATGAACACATTATTCAATTTTGATCGCTAAGTGGCTTCTCAAAAACCTCTTCATCTTCCTTCTACTTGATTTGACTATCTTGTATTTGGATTATATGGCGTGAAAGAAGCTCTAGAGTCTTCCAATAAAAAGGGAATACTATTAATCAACTTTTAGACAAAAATAAGCTACAATCCTTCTAGTGGTTGAAGGCAAATTTGTTTTACATTACCATACATGGTGGCTTAACCCTCTTTCGTGTTTGGGAATTGTTACTTAGCTTATTTTTGTTTTAGTCTCTTTTTGTGTTTCTAGGCGAGACGTATGTGGCTTCAGCGCTAGTTGTTTTTGGATTATTGACGCAACTCATACTCTTTTTTCTTAGTTCTCTTTAGACACTCCTTGTGCTTAGGAGACTGAACGTTATGGTTTCTAATTCCATTTTAGCTTCTTAAATAAAATGTAATTCTAAGTTTAATAGAATATTAAACTTATTTTTTTATCATAATGGACTGTTTATACAGTTTGGTTCTTACTAAATCAATAAGTCAAACAAAAGAATATACAGCTGATTTACTACTTTTATCATACGAATCTCTAGTTTTACTTTTAATTAATAAGTTAAAATAAAATAAGAGGTGGTATAACTTTTTCCACTCTAAATTTTTCAAAAAAATAAAAAACCACACCGCTATAGAAGTTGCTTTTTTATTTTGGTTACACGCTATAGAAGTGGCTTTTAAACGACATAATTTGTCCGAAAGTGTAACTTGGATGGCAATATTTTTTGTTAAAACTACTTTTTCCTCAATATAAAACGATGATATAATATTATTTTAGTGCTAACAAAGTTTACGTAAGTTTGTTATCAATTTACAGATCACCACTAAAATAGTAAAGAGGTTCTCATATTAGCTGTAGAAGTTTAATTTAGGATTTTACGGATAATCAATTTCTTATCAGTCGAGTCGAGTTAATTTTTATTGACAATTAGATATAATATTTGAAAAAACATATGATGTTGCCTTAACAACTCACAAGGTGCTTCTTTCAGAAAAAACTCACAAGGTGCTGAAAGTCTCTCTTTTTTTTTTTTTACAGGTGCTGAAAGTCTTCTTTAGCGAATTGTATGCTTTTAATTAAATTTGACCACTTAAAGTTGAGTTTCCGGCTTCGCCCCAATTGCTTAGGGGGGAGCTAAAGATATGTTCCAAAACTATAATTAAACTGAAGAATCCTATTGTACATGCGACAATTCGACATGTATCAATTTTTTGTGTGAATTTGATATCACTGCGTGTAATCGTAAAGACTAATTTTTCGAGCTAAAATATATACTACTAAATTTAGTCTTTAAATTAATAGTTAAATGAGTTTTCGTTTGTTAATAAATTAATTTTGTTTTATAAGAGTGTCAGCAAAATAAAATATTTTTTTATTATTTTTATTACTCATAATAATGAATATTTAATATTTTTATGATAAAATGAAGAGAAAAAGTGTAATACTTATAAACAATGAAATGATGTTTTTTTAAATGATCTTTTCTAAAAAATAAAAATCGACGTATAACTATTTGATCCATAAAAATATAGTTGTTTTATTGATTTAAAAAGAAAATGTATCAAAATAATTTTTTATTAATACACTAATGATTATTTTACAACTATCATCCAATGGTTTGAACCCTAGACTAAGTGTTATTGCATAGTAGAAACTCTCATACAATTGACCGAATATATACGTGTATATATTAGATGGTTGAGATTAGGTGTAGGTTAAATATTTCAAAAGCCATCAACATATATTATTTTTTTACTAAACCATCAACATATAATTATTAATTGTATAGTCAGCTTTCTCAATTTTCCATTAGATAAGCTTTTTTATTTCGAGCATATCGATATTATTTCAATTCCGAATTATGTGATTTGCCTTTTTTTCTTCACTGGAATCAACTGTCATTCCACATTTTGAGTCTTTACTACGTGTTGCATTTTTTACAGACTCAAAATATTAGAACTAGACTAGACTACATTGTGATCGCCCTAGTTTATGAGCAATGACATATATTGATTGGTCTGCTCACAAATTTTACCAGCACAATGTTTGTTGTGAATCTGAAATTCTTCTATAGTTATGCTAAGACTACACTAATTAATTTCTTGTTTGCATTTGTTATCTTGGAAGGATATAAAAAGCCAAATATACCAACTGAATTCCTATTAATACAGACTCATTCATTACAAGGGTATGAGTACATCTGGTAGTGGTACGATAGAAGCTTCTATAGTTATTACTTCCCTATGTCATGCAGGCACAGTTGATCTAGTTAAGGCCCGATAAGGTGATCAAATCCGAAAATTGTTCTTCTCTCATCAAGTTTCGCTCCCTCCCAACCAAACTGTCTAAAATACCTCCGCGTGAGTTAACTCACACGAGGTACCTAACTTAAGTCAGTGTGAGTTAACTCACACGGGATTATTGCATTTGCTTACACTTTTGAACTTACATGGCTGTATTGGTTTCGAAGTGAAGCAACATGGGATGAACTTTCAAGTTCTCAAACTTGAGGTGTTGAACCTGTCATATACATGCAGCGTGAGTTAACTCACGCTGACCTTCAGCGTGACTTAACTCGTGTAGCGTGACTTAACTCACGGTGCGTGTAATACCGGCCTGAATTAACTCACGTTGGAGGCATTTTCGAAAGTGCAGTTGGTAGTGAGCAAAACATGATGGGAGAGAGCAATAATCATCAAATCCAAGTCAATTTGAGGTGACCACCTCGTATTACAACATGGTGCAACACATGGTCTTACCTGTTGCAGTACCTCAAAAGATACCATATTTTGGAACGACACGTGATACATGATAGGGTCTCATGTGCCACCTCTGGACCCGCCTCGTTCCTACCTCATGAATTAACGGCGTGTCGATACGCTCCACCACCATAAGTATAATCAAACTATTAGATAACTACTAAGTCAATCATACTTACAGAGACCATATTTTAATCAGATAGACGCCATGTCTATCTCAGATCCAGTTACCTCAAACAAACCCGATTACATCCATAATAGAGTGCACCAAATTTTCGGAAGAAAGATATAAATAACCAAAGAGTACATACATCGCTATAAACAGGGGTCTTGCCTTTTAGGTATGATCACACGTTACTTATCTCATTTGACTTATATTGCTATTTGCTAGCACTTACTTAGGCGTTGGAGTGTCCTTTGTACACACTCTACCGATTGGAGAAGGAGTATACAACAAATCGCAGTAAATTTGATCACATGCGAGAGGAGTACCTGATACTCAGAAGATGTACCCCATTTGTTCATACAAAAGCACTCTGTGACTTTGCTATTGGGGCAACCCTAGTAGAATAACATGTAGAAAGAAATTAAAGAAATTGACCTTTTAACTGTATTGCCACACCTTTTTTTTTTATACATGAACATTATTGCGTGAAAAGATAAAAAAATACTACTGCATTTTGTGATCATCTTTATTATATTGGTTATTAAAAAAAATGTGTAACGTAAACAATTACTTTTAGTCATTTCTAAAAATAAGAGTACCATGTAACTTTTGCCTTAAAAATAGAACAACTGAGACTGAATTTTTTTATCTTGCATTTTGGCACAATAATCTCAATGTACTTTTACGGTTGCACCATGCATCTTTCAAAAAAAAAAAAACGGTTGCACCATGCATATTTATACACTTTTACGATTCACTAAATAAACAAGTTTACGTTCTCTCAACAAGTTTACGTAAACTCTAAATTTAGGAAATGCATATGTTAAATTATATTTTGAGTTTCGTTAGTATAAGTATTACACAGTAATGGAGCGGTGGACAACAAGTCAACAACAACTGCTCACAAAAGTCAAATAGTAAATTTGAAATCTAAAATTTAAAATATACATTTTATTTTTCACAATAAAAACTATATTTATGGAAAAACATTTCTGAAAACAAAACATGTACTGTAAAACTAATTTTTACGATAAATGTGAAAATTAAAACAAAAAAAGATGGGACTATTTGAAGAATTGTGGGCAATTTAGTCAACACAAATAAAAATTAATCACATGCCGTTTACAAACATATAAAAGGTAATTTTTTAGTCACAAACATGTAGACCGATGACTAGAAGAAGTAATTTTTATTTCACTTGCAAAGTATAGTCATATTGTAAAAATTAACTAATTTTTAATAAATTAATTAAAAAATTATTCAAAAAAAAAAAAAAACTAGGTGATGAGTAAATTACGGCAACTTAGAAAAAACCAAAAAAGAAGATAAATTTGGGAGAAATATCTTAGAGATTAAAATAAATTGGTAGGTACCGAAATAATTGTTGAAAATGTTGTTGCACTACTGCAGATTTTGTATTGCTATGAGATCATGCCCTCATGGATAGAGCAATCTTAGGCCACATTAAATCTTTGCTGGGAATTTAATAGAAGGAAATAAGTGGCACATATTGGCTTGCTAGATTACATATCATCACACTCTTAATTGAGGCTTGACAATCACCTGTTCCCACCTATCTCCAGTACGATCGAGTTTTATTACGACCTCGTGACATTACTATTTGAGGTAACTAATTTCGTACCAAGTGTAAGTGACATACAGGTGTAATGCCATTTAGCCTCCACTTCCGACCAAAAATAAATATAAATGAAAGTCATTATCTAGTTGAAGAACAAAACGTATCTGTTGTCGTCTTCCCCTATAAACTACTATTTACGTGAGAATAGAAATACCGTAGTTCCTTCCTTCTTCACCAGTTTGATCAAAAATAAAAAACCACTAACCATTCATCATCTAGTATTCTAGTAGTACTTAGGGGCTTTGAATAATTTGAATCCAACAACTTTAATGCGCGCGTCAACAACGCGCTCAATGACAAAATTGTCCATATACGCATTATAATACTCATGCCTCCATCTTTGACCCTACTCTCTCTCATCTCTTATTTCATCCATCCATACTCAATCATCACTTTCACTTCTTCCTCTATATATCTATACATTTTATTTTTTCTCCCTTCTCAATTTCTTTCACATATCTTTCTCCTCCAAACATATTAATCAACCGTCCAGTCTTTCATAATAGATCAATTCAAGTTTATTCAATTTTCTCATCTAAGTATTTATACATACTATTATACTACGAGTTGATCGGAGATGGAGATTAGTCAAGAGAATCATCATCATAATCAAGAAATATGGTCGGAGACGGAGAGTAACGGAAGCAGAAGCACTAGAGTAGGTTTCAGTGGATCTCTAAGCGGACCTTTAAGCGGTCCGTTAGTTTCCAACAACAAGAAGAAAAGCAGCAAGAAAAGCGCCAGGTTCAGCGATGAGGTGGAAGATTACGTGGAGATTACACTTGACGTTCGCGATGACACCGTTTCGGTTCAGAATATTCGAGGCGGTGATTCTGAGACGGCGTTACTGGCTAGCCGTTTGGAGAAACGGCCATCAACTTTGTCCGTTAAACTTAAGCAGGTTTCGCAGGAACTGAAACGCATGACTTCTTCAAAGAAGTTCGATAGGGTTGATAGGGCGAAATCTGGTGCTGCTCGTGCACTGAAAGGACTTAAGTTTATGACCAAAAACGTTGGTTCTGATCGTGGTTGGTCTCAGGTGGAGAAGCGATTTGATGAATTGGAA
>Ga0099826_10000307_pt1 | contig 21988 bp, 10 predicted proteins | sample Mtrugardesep15_FD_76830 | JGI IMG/M metagenome (GOLD analysis project Ga0099826, IMG submission 76830) | Root nodule microbial communities of legume samples collected from California, USA - M. trunc garden sep15 | ecosystem: Host-associated > Plants > Roots > Nodule | place: USA: California... | reverse complement strand
CCATTGGAGTGGTTAAAATTGAATGGGTATTGAATTAAGAGAGAGAAAATGATGTGGAGTGTTGGGAATTGAAAAAGTGGGTGTTGAAGGTTATTGAAAATTTTTTACCATTGCAAATGGTCTAATAAAAATAAAATTATTGGGCAACATAGATCTCTCATCATTGGCTCCGTACGGTCCAAACTAGCAAGCAATTAATGATCCAACAAAGAAAACAATTCCAAAAGAAATGTTTTGTAGAAAAAATCCAATTTAATGATGTTAACTTATGGAATAAGACTTTAATAGAGAAACGACGTAGGATAAAGTAAAGCAACATGATTAGCTTCTTTGTTAGAACCGAATAAAGAAACGATCAAAATACAAATAGAAAGTGCACAATCTTTGGTAACAAAGTTAGGTAAATTTTACATTACATACTATGACTTCATAGTGGATGCATTTTCATTTCTATAATATAATCGATAAAAGATTAAAATCGACTTACAACATCTTATATATAAATATTACGGTTCAAAGAAACTTGTCCACTTATAAGTATACTGATGAATCATGCTCATCATTATCATATTTTATTGTTTTATTGAACACTGGATTGAAACAAGATACGATAAATTATCCCATTTTATCAGTTTTATCATTTGCTACCATACGGCCTAAAGTGTTTGGGGAAATAAAAAAAACTATGTAATTAAAAGAAATCTCATTCTTAAACCATAAAGATATTCAAATTTACTGTTTAACTGAAGTTGCTGATGCAGTCACAACATGATATTTACCAAGAATAATTGTCTGTCCCGCATTCCCTAATGTGCCACTTGAAAAGATAGCTGGATTACAAATTCAGGATAATATGCTTTTTAGAAGTTTGCCCGATTGATTAATAATGAAAGTAAAGCAAAGTACTAGGATTTCTTTCTCTAAATTCTGTTTTCCATTGCAACTGCAAAACCTTGGGTAGGATAGGTCCAAATAATGAAAAACCATGTTCTTTAATTGTACTAGACTTTCCTTAAATGCACCTTTTTACACCACTTTACAATAGTGCCACCATAGACCGCACAATAAAATGAACAGAGATTGTGATATCTACTGCTTTAGTTTTGTTTGTGAGTCTCTAAAATATATAATATTGGATGTTCGGTAGTGTATATATATAAGTAGGGTGGTGCCTGCTTAGAGGGTAAGTACACTGCACAAGTAACATATACTATTACTAGGTATATTCTTTGACAAGTTATAAGAAATGAGAATAGCTAGGAAATGCTCATATTGTGGAAACTTTGGTCACAATTCAAGGACTTGCAATAGCAGTCTCAAAGAGCAATTTCATCTTTATTCTTCTTCACCTTCATATTTGGCCACAAAAAGGAGTTTCAGACAGAACTTCTTGCTATCATCGCAGACCTCTTTATCAATATCCTCCTCCTTGCCTACCCTGTTTGGTTCAAATGAAAATTCAGATAGTTACGTAACAAACGGACACGTATCAACAATTAGACCCAGTAAAAAAGGTTATAATTATACTATTGTCTCATGTCTCACCTTACGGATCAGTTTTGTGAGGGTTAAATAAGACTGAATCCAAAAAAATTTACATTTGCTATACTCTAGAATTGTGAATTCTTGCTTGGAAAAGAAATTAACATAATGTACATTTTTTTTATGATAAGGTATGCCATGGACTGAGGAGGAGCACATGATATTTCTTTTAGGACTTGAGAAGCTTGGGAAGGGTAACTGGAGAGGTATATCTAGAGATTTTGTAACAACAAAAACACCAACCCAAGTGGCTAGTCATGCACAAAAACATTTTCTCCGCCAGTCCCGGAATAGCTTGGTCAATAGAAGAAAACACCATCTTAGCCTCCATAATGTAAGTAAATTAAAATATCTCTCCATATAAAAATAGTTACATGCACAAAGACCTTACTTTAAACTTCTTTAATTTTCTCTATCTTATTCTATATTGAATTTGGCAGGGATGTGAAAAACCAGGAATAAATTTGACTCCAAATGATATCAGCTGCATAAGCCAACTAAGTGGAAGTAGAAATTTTCTTCCTCAGTGGCTTTCATGGCCTAACTCTTCAACATCAACGAATTGTACTCCTCATAGTGCAGCACCTGATTTAGAACTCAAACTTGCAACTCCCATGCCATTAGAGCTAACAAAGGCATGCTCTGTAGACCCCTTAAGCTAACCAGTAGTGTATGTGACTACTGATTTGGAACAGTTGTGCTAATTTTATTGTGCCACTCACTTTGTGGAGCATTGAATTTCATGAAATAAAATAGAGAATGGAAGTATACCATATTTTAAAGACTAGTTTTAGGTTGAACAAGCAAGATAATTGTTCATTGAGCACAAGTTGTTTTTTCACCATTGGATCAATAAATTTCGTCATTAGATAAAATGATATATTATGAAACTTATTAAAACACACCGGTGAATATTTTAAAACAATAAAGTGGGAGAGTTGCCCAAAGAACCTTTTTATCAACAAACAACAATGTTTCACTTTAATAATATTTTGTAGACAGAAATAGCGTGATTGTTTTTTGCCCAGTCAATATTCTATACACCAATATAACTCATTTACTATAAGTACTCTCTTGGTACTAAATTGTAAGCACATATAAGTCAAACAAAATTGATGTATTTGATTTAAATTTTGGACTAGATATGTCTTAGTACCTTGTGATTGTTTGACTCTTCAAAAACAAAAACTTCACTATCCTTACCTTTGAATGAATTTGAAGATTGAAAAACAAATAAATAACAGACAGAAGTAACCATAACCCAACTATATATAATATTCAACTGTATTAGGATAAGATTGAAATTACAAATAAGGTTGTTTTGAGTGTAAATAAATACCATTAAGGTAATCATCCCATAGATCATTAGAGTAACTTATAGTTAGTAGCAGAGCCAGCATTTTATCTTAAATAATCCATATATGCTCGGTGCAAAATAATAGGAACAACTTCCACCTCTGCATCAGCAATAAGAAGCTGCAGATTTTGCATTTACCATACTTTTTCAAAACCTTCAATAAATCTTTCTATTGTTCCTCAAAACAATAACAACAAGTACAACAAATGTTTTTATAGACTTAAAGTGAGGCCAAAATCCACACACGTAGAAATTTAAATTAAAAAATTGGTGCATTTTAATAATTGATTCTTAGATCTGCAAAAATGATGGTATATTTTTTGGCAGAAATTAACATTTTGGAAATGAATTAGTGAAAATTTAGAGAAAACTAACAAGGTTGATTCCAACATTGTAAAAAAATACTTCATTCTTCAAAATATCAATTTTTTATTTTTTTTCTGTTGAAAGTCTGTCTATACCATATGCACGAGAAGATCAAACATATATTCTCTCTTTCTAGAGTTTATTGTAGTAATCGATGTAAAAAAACCCGCATTATCTCGTTCAAGGAAGGAGATGCAAACTCTAAGTTTTTTCATGGAGTAGTGGCTAGTAGGAGAAAGCTTAATCCTTTGGTGTGTATTTTAGTTAGATTTCTAAAGGAATTTTGGGATGATCTTAAAGATGATTTATGTGTTTCTTGAATGAATTTCATGCTAAATGGGGAAAGGTTAAATGGTCTAATTGCATGATCATTTTGGTCTAAATAATCGATTTTAGGCCTATTTCTCTTGTGGGGTGCATGTGTAAAGTCTCCCGAAGAACGTTTTGGCAAGCAGGCTGAAGAACGTAATTACATCGATGATAATTTGGAGAACCGTACCATGTTTGTGAAAGGGAAATAGATTTTTGATGGTATTATTATAGCAAACAAGGTGATTGAGGAGACTAAAAAATTATCACTTTTAAGGTTGATTTCAAGAGAGTTTATGACTCAGTTGACTTGAATTATTTGGAAGGTGTCTTGACTAAAATGAAATTTCAAGTAAGATAGAGAAGATGGGTATTGGAATGTGTAAGAATAGTGAGAATGACGATAATGGAAGCCCAACTAATAAATTTAGATTGGAGATCTTTTGTCACCTTTCCTTTTTTTGCTTGCAGCTGAAGAAGATTTTCGACTTTTGCATCGGCCAATGTTGGTTTATATTTCAGGTTGATGACAACTAATGATTCTCTTTTTAAGGTGACTCATTTGTAATTTGCAAATGATGCCTTAATAAGGAGGAAGAAGGGTTGGGCTAATACTTGTGTCATCAAGGCTATTTTGCTTCGGTTTCAAAAGATGTTGGACTTGAAAGTCAATTTCCACGAGAGTTTACTTGTGGGGATTTATGCAACTAACTTGTGGTTGGAGGAAGTAGCAGAAGAAAATTGCTCTTCTTCCAACAGAAATTACTCACGCCCATTTGAACTTTTTAAAATGTTTTCACGTGACTTAAGTCAAGTCACGCATGTGTTATATTCAACGTCACTTAAAATATAAACTATGTGACTTAAGTCATGTTCGGTTCGGTTCTCCTTCAACGTAGCTTTCTTGTTAGGATTATTTAATTAAATCTCTCAAAAAAACTCTTTAATTAAAATCCACTAAAATAAAATGACACGAGAACACGATATGCAAAACTGTAGGACATGTGTATAATTTTCTTGTTAGGATTATGAACGGTGAGACTGTCTGGTAGGCATATCCGATCAAAAGACTGACATAGACAAGTGCAAGTCATAAATGGTTCATTTATGAAACTTAGGATTTTGGTGGGATTGCGTTCCTCCATTAAATAGAACTCACCTACACCAAGTGAATACAGTCCTCACCGTTTAATGACATGAGATCTGGAGTGGTGGGAATTGGAAACTAGACATCTTGATAAGTTTTTTTTCGTTACAAGACATCTTGATAAGTTTGATAACAAGTGCTGTAAAAATAATTTTAAAACTTTATGCTGTAGTATTTATTAAAATGAGAAATTGATATTTCACATCAAAATTTTGATTCCAATTACAATGTTTTTTTTATTAATTTGTTAACACGTGTAAATTATAAAATAAAAATAAAAGAGATAGAGATAAACTTATACTATACTATTATATATTTTATCTAGTCACATTTATAAATAATATTTTTTTTTCGAATTCAATAAATTATTCATGTATATTGACTCTATTATAAACCATATACATCAAATATGTAATTATGATAAAGAATTTTTTTTTTAAATGTGATCGAAACGAGTATGTTACTTGTATTTTGACATTTAACTAACACAATACTATAAAATAAATGCTAATGACGTCTTTTTAATTTGATAAGAAATTATTTATTTTTTAAAGAAATTGATCAAAGTGTATTATATATTTTTCTAGTAGATTGTAAGCAAACTTTTTGTTGTGTCAAGTATTTTAATGGCTAAAAATTTACTTCTTATAGGTGAATATAAGCGACGCTTTTGAAATTCGGACTTCGATCGCTACATATTACAATGAATTATTCATATCAATTGAGTTAAATTTACATAATAAGAGAAATCATCCTGTACAAGAAAGCACAGTAGAGAGAATCTAAATCCATCTTCATATTTTTTTAAATATTTTCCCCTACATGGGAAGTCATGTTCCAAATAAGGAAGACTGAAGTGCCTCCTATATATGCTGTTAAATTGTTCCCCAGAAGCATCTCACGAAAAAGATACATGCGATAAATATTTATTTTCTTGAGACTCGAAGCATTTTACTCCCTCTATCTCTAATTATAAAACCTTTCAATACAACAAGTATATACACCTTTTGATCACTAATATAAACAAAAATTCACCTTTTAGATACATTCAATTAATTATGTATGTAACATATTATAAAGATCACATACATCATTAATTAAATATATCTAAAAAGTGGATTTTTACTTATATTACTGACTAGAGGTGTATATTACAACTAGCTAGCCACAACTCAGAATGTGATTTTTCGTAATTAGGCTCGTACGTAATTAGTTAATTCCTCTTTTAACTTTGATTAACAAATGAATGCAGATTAACAAAAAGGGACCGAAGAAGAGAAAGAGAATAAAAAAAGGTCAATGTCAAACGAAGTTGCATTAACAAAGATGAAGATATTAGTATTGGACCTGTAATTGCTAGCTATACTTCATAGTAGCTTATTATAGAGTACATCAACAGGTCTCATATTTTTTTTATACACTTGATTTAATTAAAATCAAAACCACTTACTAGTGTCATTCTGACCCCAGTTAAGCACCCTTGCTAGCCATTCATCGTCAAAATCATCTTCTTCCATATTTTTGTATTCTTCAACAAGCTCATGAGGGTTTGCACTGGGGTGGAGCTCAACCACCGGTGAAAACTCCTCCATCTTGGATGGCAATGGTGTGGTTTTGGAAGGTTGTTTGGGAAAAGCAATGATCTCTTTGTAGAACTCTTGCATGAGTTTTTCTATTGTTTCTTCTTCGAAACAAAACTCGCTTACCTCATCGTCTGAGTCAGGAAGAAGCTCATGGAGCTTTCTGGTGAGAGCTTCGGTGGTACACTCTGCAGTTGCTGTTGCACTCTCTTTTTCCATCAAAAGCTCTCTCTCTCTCTCTCTCAATCACGTCAAATCAGAACACACGAGGACTAGACACTAGACAAGAGAATAAGAAGGGTTAAAATATGAGAAGAAAGTGAGATATCACGTTGGCATTATACTAGGTATGGATGGGTGACGTGGCAGGTGTTCTTCTTGTTCTGGGGAAGGTCCATGTGATGGGATGAAACGTACAAGTCATGGCACATGGGAGTGATGTCAGTCTAAATAGCATCACCATCACAGTTACTAAAATAATAATATCGACAATACATTTTAAGAAACCATATTAATATATGCTTGTAAACCTTAAATCATTTTTTTTCCCTTAAAAAAAACATATGATTTAAGGTTATACTAGTAAAGGATTGAATTAGAATTTTAAACGATAATTTTAAAAGACTTTAACGACTTTAGTAATTAAGATTTTTAATTTAGATTTCAATAAATTTAAAATGATTTTATAAATCAATGAGATTTTAAAAGATTTTATAAATTTTAAGGAATCATATTGAACATAAGTAATTATAACACATTTTCTTTTACAATATTCTCAATACAAACTATTTTTCTTTTACTTTTTTTATAAGAGAGGGGGAGAGAAGAATTGTGAGGGAGAGAAAAGAGAGTAAAATCTTAATAGAAATAACACTTCTAAAAAGTCTCATAAAAATGTTTTTATGAAAGACTTTTTCATGCTAAAATTTCATTTAAAAAATTGCACAAAATCCATTTTCTTAAACAATCCACCAAAACTAAATGATTTTGAATACCACAATACTTTTTTCAAGTGATAAAGAGTCTTGATTATATATCACAAAACTTTTTTTAAATGACAAAGAGTTTTGATTGAATATAGTAAGATATTTTATACTAAAAAAATCTTTTAAAATGCCTTAGAATTCTAATTCAATACACCCTCCTTAATCAAGAAATTGAGTTCAAATGGTTAATAATCAGTCACAAGAACACAAGTGTGATTTTGAAGTGAAACAATTCTTGATTAAACTATATTTATTTCACGATCAAACTCCGAATTACCAAGATCTTGGTCCTCGTGAGCTGAGGGTTAACACAACAAAAAAATTAACACTAACACTTTTTTTTTTTGAGCAAATTAACACTAACACTTATTTCTTTAATATTTGTGTAAAACTCGGAAAAGACATCTAATTTAAAACAACGAAAGAACATATTAAGCAACTAAAAGTAAATTTTTGAATTGAAAACAATGATTTTTATACTTTAGAGCATCCACATTGGTGAGGTCTTCACAATTTAAGATCTGGTTACCTAATAGGTACCCCCAATGTGAAAACTATTTTTTAGGGTGAACACAAGGTCTCAATTAAGACCTCAATGCTTAAGTGGACCCCACATTATTTTTAAAAAAAATAATCATTCTCATTGAGTTATTGTTTTTTAAGTGAACCCTACATTACCTTGGATTTCTCTTTTAATGTTATTGGTGGGACCCATATAGATTTTTTGTTAAAGGGTCTCTATTGGAGTGGTTGAGTAACTATTAGATACTATTATTAAAAAATTATAAAAAAATGATGTGTCCATGTGAAACTCATTTAAGATCAACTTTAAAAAAAAATATAAAATAGAGTTAACATTTTCCAACTTTATTTTGTCTTGCTTAAAAAAAATGATAAGTTTGCCTTTTAAAAAATTGCACATAAGTTTTTCATATGCAACCAAAACCAGTCACAAACACCCTCATTGATATGTCAAACATAGACTTTTGAAAAAAAAATAAAAATAGTTAATAGAGTACACATGTTTGAATTTAACATTTTAATTGAAAATGAATAACTTATCCAAAATTCTTCAACGACAATGTAAAATTCGTCAAATTTTTTATCAATCACGTATAATGTTTTTTTGTGTGTGAATTAATGTGCCCTATTACAAAGACAAATTACCCATGATCCAAATAGCCTAATAGTAATAGCAATGATCTGATAGCAAATGTTCTATGGAATTTAAGGTAGATCATAATAACATTTTAAGATTTGAATTGTATCTAACGTAAATTATGATAGATCTGAATCGTAAAGTGAAGACCTAAAGCATCTACAATAGTAAAACTAAAATTATGTTCTTCACTCATTTCTTGGGGTCTAAAGTTGCCAGCTTCCTAATTTATACTTCAATGGAAAAAACAATATAATATTCTTTTTTTTTTTTTAAGGGACAATATAATATTCTTGTTTTAGTTTAAGTGGGACTTGTATTTACTTTTTAAATTGTATGTTGTGTCTTAGTGTTTACGAATGTCAGAAAAAACAAAGTTGAAACCTCTTACCGCACAACCGTTCTCCCCCCCACCTGCCACGTAAAAAAACTCCAATGCTATGCTAAAAAAAAAAAAAAAGATGTTCTTGCATTTGAAGAACAAAGCAATGGAGTTGCTCTAGGAGAGGAATCGCAAAGCTCAAAACAACATCATCAACCTCTAGCAAAAGTATCGTTGTCTTCGCAAATCGACCTTCAAAACAAGACTCTGCTTATGTGATTTCTTTGTAAAATCCACCACCTCCTTCTTCACCAAATCAAACACTTGTCCACCCCTAACACATTTCCGACGAGGTTACACAATAATCAAGTTCGTGCACCGACATTTCTACTCCTAACAACAAAATTAGAACAAAAAACACAACCACCAACTAGATTGGTGCGGGATGCTTAGTATTAGTAGGCCGTAGTATTAACATGACTTTTCTTGAGAAAAGAAGAGAATGGTACTAATTAATTAAAGCCGATTAAAAAGAGAAAGACGCATCTACCAAAATTGAATAACATAGTAACAACTTTTTTTTCGAACGGCAACATAGTAAACAACTATAATTGGAAGAAGGCTCATGCCCATATTGCTAGTGAAGACATTAACCCAGCTCCAAGGAAAAGCATACAATATGATACTAACTGCAGCCTAAAGTTACAACTCATTCTTTTGCTAAGAAAATCAGCTGCTATCAAGTCTACTAAAGCCATATAAACTAAAATTCCTGCTGATAGTGCATCCAATATACCTTCAGCTATGAGTGCACCAGGACTGTAAGGGTTATACACTGAAGCAATGCCTGTTCCAATGCCAACACCAATAGGTGTAGTCAGTGCAAAAAAACAAGCCATTATTGTTGTCGATGAGGCCTTGAATTGAGCTTGAGAAATGCACCCTCCAAGTGCAAACCCTTCAAAAAACTGATGGAAAGATAAGGCAGCAATTAAAGGCCTTATGGCACAAGGGCTTTGTGAAACTCCCAAAGATAGCCCAATAATCACAGAATGTGATACGATCCCAAGCTCTAACACCTGCAATGCACACGTATAAAAGGCACATGTCATGTTTGTCATCTTCAATGAGGACAGTATATACAAATGAACGGTGATCCTTTTAAGGATCACTTTATTTCCCCCCTTTATTATTTCCTATCAAAATTATCATTGTATAAATTTTTTCCTATTTTCACATAAAGTATAAGCACTGCTGATTTAGAAAGGAAAAAAAAAATGTGAGCACTGATGAAGAGAAAAAAAGGTAAATATTAATTTATGTCCTTGATTTTACATGACCCTAATGACAGTATTAAGCCAGTCCCTTGTAAAGAGGAGTGTTATTTGAACAACCAATTAATTATGCCACTCCATCTATTTGGATCTACTGCTAAATAGATTCCTATTGGATCTACTGCTAAATAGATTCCTAGGAACGAATCTTGTTAACATTTTACAAATTATTAAAATTTTGCAATTTGAGGGATCATTCTGAAACATCATACTGTGACTTACTTGATAAAGTTGATTTATCAAACAAAAATAAATAAACTATCAATTTAAACCTTAAACCATCACTATGCTTCAATTTAGTCTCTAAACTATGTAAATATAATAAGTATGTAAAATTGATCAATTTAATCTTTGCTCTTAAGATGTTAGAGACTAAATTGATACATTTTTATATACTTCAAAGACTAAATTGATGACTTTAGTATAATTTAAGAATTATTTATTAGATTTAAATAATCTAGGAACTAAATTAAAGATTAAAGAGATAGTGATAGTTCATGGACTGTGGTCGATTAAAATACCTTGATAAAGTTGAGTATTTAGTATTTAAACTCGATCCATGGACAAACATATATTACAGCTTCATGTAAGTGTACCCCTTAAAGCTTTTTGCCATGATTAGTTGAAAAAATTGCACTCACATCTCATAATATGATACTAGTATGTTTATATAATAATGTGGTATAATCTTTTTAATAATTGAGTTGAGTTCATGTGTTCTGTAATTGTAAAACAGAGGAAGTGAATACCTAATAAACTAACTTAGCAAAACAGAACAATAAAAACTAAATTTTTATACAATTTTTTGTAAATTAATACCTGAGAAACAACGACGTGTCGTACATCAGTTTCTTCATCAGAAGCAATGAGTGCATGCGAATGATCATGGCCATGTTCCTTCACAATACCACCACCATCACATGCATCATTACCATGAGCATGGCTATGTCTATGATGCGCTGCGTGTGCATGCATCCCCACAATATGCATTCCACCACTCTCCTCTTCCCCAAAAACCTTCCCTACATTCCCTTCTTCCGAAGTTCCAACCCTAGCTTGCTCCTCCACCGCACGATTCATCCCTTGTTTCCTCTCATAATACTGAGTCCCAACGAAATCAAGCAAAAGAGTAAACAACGCTGCCGTCATCGCGAAAAAACCGGTAAACGGAAACTTCGACCATGGAAACTCTGGTAAACAAGGACTGTTAAGCGCTTCTGTAGCATCCGATAACATGTGGACGAAGCCTGTAGCGAGAATTACACCGGCAGCGAAGGCTTTTGCAGCGACGAAGAGGTTTCCGTCTGTGCGAAGGTATCGGCGATGTTTTCCGATGAGAGGGATTGCAATTCCTGCCATTCCGGCTAAAAGAATTGACGCCATGGCAATGAATTTGAGAACGAAAGCAGCGGATTCGTCTCGGCATAGGTTCGATTCATCCCCTCCGCATGTCGAGTTCGTCATTGATTCTTTGAGTCTGATGAACGATTCTTTTTCTATTAAATTGAATTGAAATTAATTAGGGATTTTAAAACAAAAAAAAAAGAAGAAAAAAAAAACAGAGAAATGCATAAAGAAAGTATTACCAGTGAAGAAGCGAGTTTTTTGAAGGATGTATTGAATCAGTAATTGCCAGAGATCCTGAAATGAAAAGAAAAAGGAGTGATTGTGAATTTATATCGAAAGCGGTGAAGAAAAAACAAAGGAAGAGAGAAAGGTTTAATGGGAACGAACCTCAAGGAAAAACATGGATAAATAAAGAAAAAAAAGAGGAAAATGGTTTTATGGTTTGTTAAAATAGGATAGGAAGAAGAGAAGAGAAAGTTTAAATAAAAAGGGGATAAATGATGAGCGATTGTTGAAGAAAGAATGAAGAAGAGTGTCGACATATTGAGGACAGGGGAGAGGTAGAAGAAGAGATAGATGGTTCGGTTCTGAATTTTTTGCAATGAAATCAGTGTGATAGTGTCGACATTTTTTCATCACCTCTCTCTTTTTATTATACTTTTGTTTTCGTTTTTTATTGGCTAAATTACATTTTGGTCCTTTAACTATTTAGTTGTATGGTTTTGATCTATTAATTAAAATTTGATTTATTTTATTCCGTTAACTTTTCTCCATTACACATTTTGGTCCTTTTCTGGGATTCTTGTTGTTGAAGGTTGATGGACATAATATGAAGATGAAAAAAAAAAATAAAGAAAATCTAACGTTTTTGAATTAAAACTAACGAAAATGACTAAAATATGTAACATAGAAAAATTAAAGGACTAAAATAAATCAAATTTTAATTAAGGGACCAAAGCGATACTAACTAAATAGTTAAGGGATCAAAAATGCAATTTAACCTTTTTTATTCTACCTCTATCCAAATAAAACGACAATTTATATTTTATTTTTTAAGGAAAAACGACAATTTATTTATTTCTGTACAATTTTCAGAATTTATTTATTTATTTTAATGTTTTTACTACCAAGAGAGAATATATCTGGTTGGGACCATCTTTACTTTGACTCATCTGCTTGTTGTGACTGGTTTTACTCGGTGTTCTTATTCTTTGTCTCGCTTTCACATGGAAAATGGTTAATAAATAAACAATACTTTGATTTTATAGTTTCAAAATTTTGATTAAGTTTACATCTGCTTTTGCAAATATGATAAAAAAAATTGTTGAGATCCGCTTAGCTCATAATCTTATTTGGATCGAAAGAAATACTTGGGTTTTTTTAATAAAAAAGAGGCTTCATTACAATAAAATTAAGCTGCAATTTTGTTTTTTTTGGTTACGCAATTTTGTTGATTGTGACATATTTACACAACTTTCCTCTAAAAAAAATAAAAAAATATCTACACAACATAAAATAATGCCAAAATAAAAAAAAATTATTAAGATATTTTGTCAAACATCTAGAATTCAACCTAAAAATTATGTGTATAGTGTCATTTCAATCTCTAAATTACCACATTGCATTTAAACTCACTATAATCAACATCTAATTTCATCATTAACATGCAAAAAAACAATAAATTTTTGTTTAGACATTTATTCAAACACCTAGAGTTCAACATAAATATTATGAGTTTATTCTGTCATTTCAATCTCTAAACTATCACATTGTGAAACTTACTCTAATCAACATATAAACTACAATTTCTAGCTTATTTGATTATTAATATCCAAAAGTTCTAACAATTTCATCAATCCTAAAAACCTAACATTTCAAAATTTATCAAAAAAAGTCTAACATTTAAACCAAAAAAAAAAAACAATGCAAAAGATCATGAACACTTAGTTGTAATTGAAGTAGAAGTTAGAGTTAATTTGGTTGAATTTGATGCAATTCGCACAAGTTGAGAAAAAATTTGACATCTTAGGTTTTGAAACACAATGGCTTCTGTATGAGACTGTTTTGTCCTAAAGAAGAACACAACGGGAGTTAAGCCACGTTGGTTCTGAGCGTGAGTTGACTCACGTTGGAGTTATTTTAGGAAGTCTGGGGTGGGAATGAGTAAAATTGTATGTGGGAATAGCAATTTTCAACATATTGGATCAGAAAAAAGGCCAAGTATACACAACTTCACAACAACCCAACACTAAAGCGGGAGAAATTTAGCCCGTCAAATCCGACTACGAAGAAATTTAATAATTGGAACCGAGTAAATAGCGAAGTTCGTCCTTAAATTTGCAAGGACCAGCCAAATTCATTCTCAAATTTTGCAAAATGTCTAATTCGTCCATGAATCTACCAAACGTCCATCAAATTCATCCCTCCGTCCAAATGCTCCGTTACTGATGTTGATATGTCATCATGCATTTTGTGTTGTCTTGTACACGTGTCATCCAGGAAGCCACGTGTAACAGGACCAATTTGATGAAAACGCTAAAAATTTCAGTTTTAACTTTTCAATTTCAATTTTTTCTAAATTTTCAAATTTACCCCTCTTTTACCCATACCTTTCATCCTCAAATTTCACTCAGACACATCAAACACGTCCCTCTCTAAAACTCATTCCTTCACCTTCTTAAATCCTTCGTCTTCCTTCGTCTTTTTCAAACCCATTAAAAACATCCAAATCTAGAAAAATTCACCTATACAAAAATTTAAATCTAAAAGAATCCAGAGAAATAGAATATTGAAAATTTCCACAAACAGCAGCTCATATCTAACACAAGAGACCAAATTCAAATACCCAAAAATTTGAGTCTACTCACACATCAAACCCAACAATTGGAAGAAGATGCATTTTTTCAATTCAAATGAAACAAAAGAAGAATTGTACTGTTTCAAAAGATCAATCGAAAGGTTCCAACTTCAAATCAAACCCAACAACTAAAAGATGTATTTTTCGTTTGAATTCATCTTCAAGATTAATTTTTTAGAGCTGTTATTGAATTGAGAGTGGAGTTTGAGTTGTTTTTGGATTTTAGAGTTGTTATTGAACTTGCTTTAAGTGAGTTCGACTGAGAGAGATGAGAATGAGATGAGTTAGAAGGAAGGAATGAGTTTCAAAGAAAGGGAAAGAGACCGGGTTGGAGAGATGGACAAAGGAAAATGGTTATGAGAGATGATTATGAAGATGATTTGTGGGTTTCTGACTTAATTATGGTTTATTTGATGGTATTTTCAAGAATCAAATTATGTCTCTTTACTTTTTTACTTTGTTATGCACATATTGCATCAAGGATCACAATGACATGTGTTTAACAAATTCACAAACTTATTTGATGATATTTTTATATAGTGTAGGGATCGATTTGATACATAGGCAAATGATTTAAGAACTAATTTATATAAATATTTTGACAGAAAAGTTGTATTCGTTCATCTTCAACCTCATTTCGCTACAACATTACACAAACCTCGTACAATACAGTAGCATGTTAAACAACTTAAACAAACAAATCGTAACTATCAAATGCTTAGCACTTAATCAACCTAAGCTCAAATTATGGGACACCAACATTCAAGTACTCTCACATCACCATTAAACATAAAGCTTGAGGATGAATACCCACTTTGATAACTGTTTTTGTCCATATATCCACCACCCATCATTTCAAATTCAACCCGAACACCAAAATTTGAAGAAATTTTGCGGATTTTGGGATTTCGGATTCAATAAAAAAAATTAGGTTTTAAAGTTTTTAGATTTGGGGATGAACGTTGTATCATTTAATGGAAGATTTTTTGGGGATCTTGGGCTATAAATGACAAATTGTAAAATTAGGGTTTCAATTTTATAGATTTGGGGAAGAAAGAGCCATCATATAGCTGTCATTTTTATGCAAATGTGAGTTTCAATTGCTGCAAATCAATCAAATTGGTCCTTGAAAATTTTGTGACTTTCAGCCAAATTAGTCCATGCTTGTATGATATAGGCTTAATAGCTGTTTTAGCCCCTTAAGAAAAAAACTACAAAACCGCGTCCTAAGTTTTGCACATGTGCTAGTTTTGGCCCCAAGACCAATATTGACTCAGGCTACGCTGACGTGACACCCTAAGTGAGGTGCCACGTGTTAATTTTTTATTTTATTTTATTTTTCTTTGGGGGCCAAAACTGCTTCAGTTGTAAAACTTAGGGGACGATTTTGTATTTTTTTTTCTTATGAGGTCAAAATCGCAACTTCGTGAAAGTTAGAGCGCGAAAACTGTTATTAATCCTATGACATTACAAGTCTTATGAGAGGTTAACAAAACACGTAACACCATTAATATGCCAACTTAACGGAACCAATTTAATTGACATTTGACAAATTCAAAAACAAGAAAGACATTTCACAATATTTAAAGACGAATTTGACTGCTCATTGCAAATTCAAATAGGAACTTAGGTATTTACTCAATTGGTATCTAAAGAGGCTGCTGGCTGATTTTATCCATCGAGAACGAGAAAACCAACGTGGGAGTGGGTCCTACCTGAATCAAACTGAATCAAAACTTCCAACATGACCACGACGAAGAAACGAACAAACAAGTTTGGTTTGGTTTCGTTTCTTTCGTAGTTTCCGAAGTAAGGAAGGAAGTCAAATCAAGATCAAAACCCAACCCAAAAAAACTACCTCAACGACTACAATATCGCCTCTGCTTTCATAGAGCCACACTCTCTTCTCTTCTCTTTTGGTTTGTGAGAAAGAGGAGAATGATGGATTATGTATTGAATCACCGGTTCAAAAGGTGGAAGAGAAATCATCGCATATGTGGTGCAACTGCAACATTTCTCTGTTGCATGTGCTTATTCTTCTTCACTCCCGCAATCCCTCGTTCTCCCAATCAACACCAATTTGCTGACGTGCGCAATCTTTTTGGTAGTCACCCACTTCTTATTTCTGCACCAAAATTATATTTATGTTTTGTTTTGAATTTTGATTACTCTATTGGTTCCCACTTTCCACATACAGGAGTGCCCAACACATTGAACGTGATGACAAATTTCCCATTTTTAGTTGTGGGTGTTTTAGGCTTTGTTTTTGCTCTGGATGGAAGTTTCTTCAACATAAGGTTTTGATTGATTCCCGTGATCCTGTTATGACCAGTGGTGATTACTAGCCACGCAATGTTGTTTATATACTGCTAAAAGTGATTATTTGTTATTCTTGTAGTTCTAAAGGAGAGGTATGGAGCTGGGTGGTGTTCTACAGTGGAATGATAGGTGTAGCTTTTGGTTCAGCTTATTACCATTTGAAGCCTGATAACCATCGCGTCTTGTGGGACACTTTACCGGTTAGTTTTACATTACAATTCATCTTAGCACATGTTGTAAAGTGGTTTATGTTTGAATACATTTATGAGAACAACCACTAGCTTCAGGTTTGAATCAATTCTCGAGGCAAAATCAATTCTACTTGAGAACAACCACACATGTCAAGATCAATTTTATAACTACAAAATCAATTATGGATGCTCCACACATGGATTCAAACTTATGAATAAATTGATTCTAGTTAAAAGTGAGTTGAATGTAAAATAATTGACATTTAGACACATTTACATAAAGTAGGTTGAACAATAGCTTTGAGGATAAAAATCATTTGTAGAGGCAAAAACTTCAAGTTCAAACTTCAAATAGAATCGATTCTGAAGGTAAATTCAATTTTAACCGAGAACATCCAAACATGTCTAATTCAAAACAAACATAACTAAAGTGGTTCTCGGGTACTGGTCAACCCGATCTTTCAACACAATTTGAATTGTTTGGTTTGAATTTTTAGTAGTTTGGATTGAACTCGAACCAACCAACCAAGCAAACTTGAAGTGGGTTGGTTCGGCTAACATGCTTATTATCACGAATTCATCCCGTTCAAAGAAAATTGTAAATTTGTTATTGTTGTACACCTTGTTGAAGAATTTTGTGTTAAATCTAGAAGTGCTTTACATTTGGGTTCAAAGTGTTGAAATTTTAAATTATGAAATTTAGTCTAAATATTATACATTTTCGTGGAATAGAATGTAATTTTTTTTTTCTTTTGTATTTTAAAAATAATTTATGCATCATGAACCTAAGACCTGAACCAACTCAATGTTTGGGTTTGACAAAAAATACTATTTTTTATCCAACTTAAACCGATTGATTTTGATTAGATCGGATAACGGGTTTGATCAAAATCAACCAACCTAACCCATGGTTACCCATGATCTAAGCATATTCTTTGGTTCTCTACTTCTCTTTGTATATTCTTCTAATTTCTTATTTTTTTTCTCTCATTAAGATGATGGTGGCCTTCTCCTCGCTTATGTCTTGTTTGATTTGTGAGAGATTCGGCCAGAGGGCTGGTTTGTGTTGTATGTCTGCACTCTTAGTTTCTGCCATTCTTTGTGTACTTCATGAACGGTTAGTTTCTATTCATGTGTGTTTTTTATTGTATTTTGTACCTATTTTGTACATCAAGTTATTGATGTCTTCAAGTTTTGTGCTGAATTCTGTATGCTAGTTGGTTGGTTGCAGAATTTATAATGATATCCGGTTCTGCATGATGTTCCAGTTGATTCTGCCTCTAGCTATTCCGGCAGTAGCATTCATGTACCGCTCCAAATACACTCACTCAGGATACTGGTTTTTGTCTACAGGTAAATAAGCCCTTAAAGTTTGTAATTCTTCTGTCTTGCTTAACAAAGTTTCTTTTTGTAAACATCAAATAATTCATTCAAAGTAAGGGAATGTTTGGATTGACAGTTGAGTTTTGGCATAATCACACTGTGCCACCATAATTTTGGCAAATACTACATTTTGGAGTTTCAACAAAATCAAGGTGCCAGTGTGATTTCGCCAAACTCACTAACCCAAATATGTACTAAGTTTTCATGCTGGTGTATGCGGGATGAACTGCCTTAGACACTTCTATAAAATCAACTATATGTGGAGCATTTTTTCGAGTGACTTGGATAAATGCTTCAATCTTATCTGTTTAGGCTTTGTTTGGGAGTTTGGAGGGGAGGGGAAGGAAGGGCTTTGAGGGGTGAGAAATATAGGGGAAGATTGAGAAATCTCACATTTTTTGAAATAGTATTTTTTTAGAGACTGGTAAATTAATGCTTATGATTAATATATTTTTAATTTTAAGAATATTATAACAACATAGATTAAATTTGAATAATTCATATAAATTCTCCAAAACCCTCCTCCAATACAATTTTTTAGTTCCCTCAAATGAGGAGGATTTTATATTTTTAAGTAAAATAAACCCCCCAAAACCCTCTCCTCCCAATGTCATCTATTTCTTCCACATACTCCTTTCTTTTTTCCAAACCCTCCCCTCTCTTCCCCTCCAAACTAGCAAACAAAGCCTTAGTGTTTATATGTTTATAATCTCTCTTGTGACCTTCCATCATTGCTCCGATGAATTTATTAAATGCAATTAAAATGGTTTGAGCTCGAGAAAATGATTGTGATTCTCATTGATTGAAATTAGTTATACAAGGTTATACATAGACTATAGAGTTATGACTGATAACCTACCAACTACCCTTTCAATACTTTGTTAACAACTTCGGTGAAAAAAAACTACTTTGTTAACAACTTTAACTAATTACATTGCATAAATACATGTATATTTGTGCGGTGTGCGTTATTCTCAATAGTAATTGAAGTATATCCTTGCGTCATAGACTACTTCTGAAATATACTCTCTACTCATCAGGTTTGGGTCGATATCTCACTCAAATTTTTAAATGATTGAAATGAGAAATGGAACAGCCATTCCACCTCTTAGTTACGATTGTTAATTTGTTATACTGGATGGCAGATGCCTTTATGGATTTCGTATTTGAATAGAAGCTATAGGTGTTTGCTTATACTTGGTTGGAATGGGAGAAACAAAGATTTTCTTCTATGTGGTTACCTTAAGATTCATGTAGAAATTCTGCTTTACTGTGCAAAGAAGGAATATAGAAATCTTATCAAAGAGGCTTCAAGTCATGTAGTATTGAAGTTGCATGATTGCATCAGAAATCGTGTTCTGACTTTTAAATATTACGGTGTGATTGAGTATTGATAAGTCCTGGAACTTCTCATGTTAGGAACTTAAAACACACATTACATAAAAACTAGTAGGATTCAACTTGAAATTCTGTCTGATTGTGCTAATAAGAAATATGTAAACCTTATAAAAGGCACTTCAACTTCAAGTCATGATGGATTCAAGTATTGAAGTTGCATCAGCAATTGCATTCTGTGTTTAAATATGGTGGTGTGATTTGGATTTGGAATATAGCTTCGGATTTGATGTGTTCTAACTTCCAAACATGAGGAGTTCCAGGGCTTGTCGATACTCAATGTTGTACTAATGTCTTTCTACTTTTATAGTTTTTAAGATTTCAGACTTATTTGTACAGGCTCTCAGAAAAAATATTCTTGATTAGTTATGAAGGTCAAGATATATTTTTTTCACGTTTCTTTGGTTGATATAACAACTATGTTTTGTGCAAGCCCTCGGCTTCTATATATCCACTATACTTCCATATTTGCTAGTAACAAACTCGTTTCAACACACACTCGGGTCCGTTAAATTTATGTGGGACCTACATGATTTAGTGAGACCCATTTGAATTTCAACAAATTAGAGAGTGTATGCTGAGGAGAATGTGATAGAGTTTGTTGGTAGCACTCCTCACTTCCGTATTACTTTGTCTTATTGTCCATGAACAGCTATTACCACTTGTTGCACATCAGCTAGCTTAAGTAGAATGTTGGTTTTAATATTTAAGCTCTAGTACTATTTATATTTTCAATCCTTTCCCCCTCTTTTAGCCTGTAGCTGTTGACGAATGAATAATAAACAACCATGTTCGCTTAATTATTTTAAATATGTTTTGAAACTATTACTTTTTTGGCACAGGGATTTATCTGCTGGCAAAATTCGAAGGTGTTACCGACAGGAAATTGTGTCGTATAAGTACCTATTTTATCACTGGGCATTCGTTGGAGCACTTGTGTTTAGGGCTGATCCCAATTTCTCTAAGCATAATGCTCATCTACAGGGAACTCAAGTTTCAAAGGTATTTTACCAAAATGGTTCCTTATAAAATTCGGCATATCAAATGATAGTTCTTGCGATTCTATTTATATTGAATTTTATTTTTCACCTCACTGGCTTGATGACAGGTTAGTTGATCATAAAGATCGGTTGTGACAAGTCATAGAGAATCGATGATTGTTCAACTGTTTTGAAGCTAAAGTTATCGCAGTAGCATGATCAGTAAAAGCGCCTAATGATTATGAAAACCATGGTCAGATACCTAATTGAAGTTATCTTCTGTAACTTGGAAGCCTAACTTGTTTAGCTGTATAGTGAGGTCAAATTCCTTTATCTGTATATGACACAATTTCTGTTAACATCAAACTGCATTTGAACTTTTTTTTTTTTTTTTGTCATTGATCACTGACCTTGTGAATATCGGCGCTATTGTTGGAGCATATTGATTCATCAATGTGATTATGTGAGGCATTGAAAATTCTGAATTTAGTCTGTATTTAGTTTGTATTCATTCTATTTTTATTTTTTTAAAATTTGGTTTTGTTTGATGTGAGAAAAACTAACATGGCAGAGTAGAATGGTTTGTTAACTTGTGATCTACTTAAGATTATGATCTTTTATTCTATATTTTCTGTTTGGATTTAATATTATCGATGAATCCAACAGGATTCAAATAAAAAAAGTTCATGGCACGTGTTGGCAGTTATAGACTACTTGGCAAATATATGCTTCCTTCACATGCTATTGCTTTGTCATTTTGAATAATTTTATGTCTGCTTTCTTTATTGCTCAGTCTTAACATATTCATAACCATGTGGCTGTTTATTTATTTGTATTCGTTCGGTAATGTTTCATTTTCTTTTGGTCCATTTTGGGAAGCTCAAATTTGTTGTTTAGAGTCTGTTTTCTGTTTTCTGTTTAAATTAAGGCACAGTTGCTTTGAGTTTATTATTTTCTTTTCGGGTTGTGTTAACCAGTGCCCCAGACACTAGTTAAGAAAGCTAAAAATAGAAAAAATTTATTCAAGAAAACAACTTTTTGACTTTTTTAAAGTGGAACATTTCACTTTTCATTATTTTCTAATGCAAAGTTTCCATATTAATCTCCTTAACTAGTGCTCTCGGGGCACTAGTTAACATTCCCTTTTCTTAAAGGAAGAGATACACATGCTTTGGGTTCATTTGTCATTAATCGAATTCGTTAATGTGGTTTGTTTTAAAGCACACAAAATTTACCATTAGGGTACCTGCTTCGAATTTCTTTTTTTAGAAATGTTAATTGGGGAGTTAAAGACCATAATTGATAAATATTTATGAAAATGTGTGTATTAATTGCATTGGAAATTGAAATTCGTTAAAAAGACCCTTTTTTTTTTGGCAGATTGTTTTTTTTTTTTTGAGAAAATTTTTTTTTT
>Ga0099826_10000306_pt1 | contig 22042 bp, 15 predicted proteins | sample Mtrugardesep15_FD_76830 | JGI IMG/M metagenome (GOLD analysis project Ga0099826, IMG submission 76830) | Root nodule microbial communities of legume samples collected from California, USA - M. trunc garden sep15 | ecosystem: Host-associated > Plants > Roots > Nodule | place: USA: California... | reverse complement strand
GTGTTTAATCACAGTACCCATCAAACCAAGCATCTCCTCACTCTTGGCTTGTGTTATTTGCAACTCCAAAGTCACCTGTCAAACAAATTAGGAACAAAGCATTAACAAACGTTGTCTAGAAAGAAGAAAACCACATAACAGCTAAAAAACATGATCAATCACATAAATCTGAAATCTTTTCAACTCTTTTGTATCAACTTAGAAAGAAGACACAACGTTCTGAATAATGGTTAAAACAAAAACTTAGGGAACACAAGAAATATTTCATTTCTCAAAATCACTAAAACAACTGCAAATTCTACTTTAGCTATATTTCATGATTTATAAAATAAAAATTAATGACATCATAGACGCGCATTCAATAAAGCACAACAATATTTGCGGTTAACAGTTTGTGAAATCAACAGGACTTGAAGTAAAGTGCTCATTTTTTTAAGAGTACATAAGATAAACCGAAAAGTTTGATTTTAACAAAGGAAACTTGACATTCCAGATTTCAATATACCTTAATCGCTTATTTTTTAACTCTTACTAAATACAAGTACAGAGCACATGTACTTATAGCCAAAACAATTGAGACTGGGATTAATTTCAGAAAAGTTATATTCCTTAGTTAAAATTACGATAACAACTTTTTGTCAAAACAAAATTACGATAACAACTTGCGTAATTTGTACTAAAAGAGAACAAAGCAGATGAACTTTAACAGACAAGTTAGGGCACCTATTGAAAATTTGAAATTAAATATGCTCACCTCTTTGAAAATGTTGCTATGTGAAGTTTGCACAAACCCCTGCATCAAATCCACAAGCTAAGTCAACAGGAGAGAATTTAATAAGTAGAAACCACTTGAGAGAGAGAGAGAGAGAGAGATGCTTCTTAATTCTAGAGTGCATGAAATCAATTTTATAAAAGCCATGGTTCTAAAAGAATATTTTCAAAACAAAATCTTTCATTAAATACAACAAAAAGAGTATTGTGTTACACTTTCATTTCCAATAAAAAAAACTGTAACTGCATAGATTAATTCAATGATTTTAGACCAAAGCCTTTAAAATGAAAGAGGGACAGAGGAAATATACAACAACACTGTTAGTATTTTCAACGCAAACCTCTACATCAATCTACAAGCTAAGTCAACCAGAGAGAATTTAACAAGTAGAACAGAAACCACTTGAAGCAAGAGACTGTTAGGAACTTAGGATTTAGAATAATGGCTAACTAGAGCAGTTAAAGTAGTTAAGAGTTGTTAATTAGTTGAGGTGGTTGGTTACAGGGCTATTTGTATAAATAGGAGAACACAAAGGGCAGAGAGCATCTTTGAATAACACAATTGTGAATAGAGTATTCTCTATTGTGAAGGGGAAACTCTTGGAGGAGAGATTATCTCCTATTCTATCATATTTCTTAAATAAAGTGTTCTTTCTGTTCCATTCCATTCTTGGGTTCCTAACAAAGACAGAGAAAGACACTTCTCGATTCTAGAGTACAAGAAATCAATTCATATGTAGCCATGGTTCTAAGAATATTCTTCATAATAAAATGTTTCATAAACTACAAAAAGGGAGTCTAATGTATACTACACACTTTCTTTTCAATAAATATTGTAAAATGATTGATCAATTCAATGACTTTGGACGACATCCTTCGAAATGAAGGAACACTGTGTTAATATTGTTGACAAGCAGACCTAGATACAATGCATATGTGCCTTGAACTACATGCAATACTGAAAATTTTGTCCATCAAATGGATAACCTTGTTTGACAACAACTTACAATAAGTTAGATGCACAGTTGTTGTTAGGGGTGTGCAAATGGGTTATCCAAACTGATCCATACTAGATTTATGGATACAGTTTGGATCAAAAATCTACTTTCACAAAAAAATTGGATTTTTTTAAAACTGGTTTGATACAGTTCAGTCCGGTTCAGTACTGGTTCATGGTACCTGAACCGGATTTTGTCCTGAACCAGTTTTCGATACCCAAACCGTTTTTTAATGGAATAAGCTAGGAACAGGTATCTTTCAAAAAAAAAACTGTAAAAAAAAGAAGCTAGGAAAATGTAATACTGTAGATCTCAACCTGAGTGTAAAGACTATTACAGAGGCTGTAAAAAATTTAAGTTTCTATAGACTGCAATACCTGCATAGTTTGTATAGTGAATACAACTTACAGTGATTTCCATTATTTTATCCATTCAAAGTTTAGGTTGTTATGAAATTTCAGGCATATGAAATTGTTCATCTAACAAAGCTGGATACCATTAACTTGTCGATAGCATCTACCACATAACATGCTTAATTTAACAAATTAAAGTAGCGCATTTGAACTTGGCTTGTAAACACAGCCTCATCAGCATGCACCTACCTTCAACACAAATTTGTTGAAGGTACAATCAAATTAAGAATCAACATGCGGGAAGCATGTAAGAGACTAAAACAAAGACAATTAAATATTGCCTGTATGTATCAAAACATGAGGGAAGCAAGTTTTGGCGAAGCATAATACAGAGGATGGAGGCAGCGGTGAATCCAGTAGAAATTAGGTTAACTTTATCTGTTTTAAATGGATACAGTTCTTTTTGGATTTAATAAAATTGGGTTGGATCAGTTTTTATGCAAAATGGATTGGGCTTTTTAGACAGGTCCACCAGATTTTATAAATCAGTTCAGTATAACCAGTTTATTTGCACACCCCTAGTTGTTGTTGTAACATCCAGAGATTAAATTAAGAAGTAATGCTCATTTACCATGGTCCTCTCGAGATTAATTCTACCATTTATAATGTGTTAAGGTTATTATAGAACTTGGCTTTTACAACCAAGGATAAAGTAAGAATTTACCAAGTAAGTGCAAGTTGAACCTTAGTGTAGCTACACATCAAACAAGGAAACATGTGCATAAAGGTTTAGCGGTTATGATTATGCTTATGGATTAGTTAAGAACTCGCTGAGATAATACATCTCACCCCATTCAATTTCTATTTTTCAGATAAACAGGTAGAAAGGCAAGAATTCAATGCTTAGCTGCTGGAATTTAGATTCATACTTATTATAGTTATGAATACTTATGAATTCCAATTCATGTATTTCCCTGTATAATGTACCTTTGTCTTATGTATTAAGACAGATTTTTATTTCTCCTTGTATTTTGATTCTATATTCCAGTTATCCAGTATCAGAAGTGATATTCTAAATGATATTTTAGATTATCTATTTAGGGTGTTACATTTTGGCCCAGTTCATGTATTTCCCTGTATAATGTACCTTTGTCTTGTGTATTAAGACAGGTTTTTTTTCTCCTTGTATTTCGACTCTGTATTCCAGTTATCTAGTATCAGAAGTGATATTCTAAATGATGTTCTAGATTATCTATTTGGAATGTTACAGTGGTAAGACACCTCATGCCTTTAATATGAGAGAAAAAAGGATAGAGAAGCAGCGGACAGACCAGTTTTTTGAACAGGTTGATGGACTCTACATTTGATTCTCCAATTTTAACCTGAAAAGTTTTGATCCCCAACTTCTCAATAGCAAAGGCCATCATTATCAAAACAGACTCCTTTCCAAGTCCTTTGCCACGGCTATGCTAACAAAAAAACAAAGTGATCAAAAGTGAGATCAAGGAGACTTAATACTTTGCAGTCAAAGACTAAATCAACCCAAAACATAAGATTTCTAGATGAAAGATCTGGGGAAAGCTTTTATATCTAGAACGTGCATATTCAAGCGATTTTAAATTTAGAACATGGATGGTACAGTACAGAACTAACAACCAATACAAGTTTTCCAAAACTTTGTCCATGGTCTGTGGAATAGTTTATAAACTCAGTTCATCGTAGCGCAAATGATTGAATATTTAGAATTGCGATGGAAACACGCAAATACACCAGTTAAAAAGCATACATATGCAAGAATACGTAAGTAAAGCTTTCAACCAATTGAGAACAAATACAAATTTTGAGCATTTCCTTTTATGTTTTAGAGATGACAATTTACAAACAGAACATAAAGTTGACATAAACAGAGACGAGTGAACTAAGTGACATACTCTACTTGATTTATAAAGGCATTTACTAAAGTAATTTTCTCCTATTTTTTACACTTAAAACTATACATAGGTAATGCTACTGCTATTAAACAACACCAACTTGATTTCATTGGATATGGTCTTAATTTCTAAGTCAGTCCTCAATCAGTTACAATCATGTAAATACTATGAAGCACTAACACAGATCCGACACTGACACCAATAATTATTCCGAAAAATTGACATGATGAAATGTAATCATATGTGTCAGTGTCACGTGTTTGGGTGTCCCGTGTCCGACAAGCCTTCAATAAGAAATATCCGCATTATATAGTGGAAATACATGAGTAAATCAGCAACTAGGTTATTTATGACATGAAATTACGAGTAGGTACCTGGTTTGTTCAGCTATCATAATTTCCACCTCTGCTATTTGAGGATCATTGATATCATTCATGAAAATATTTACATCGCCAGCCATAGCTGCAAATAGCGACACATTGTTACTAAAAAATCAATAATTAAAAAAGGAAAAATAATAAAAGGAAAAAAAAAATTGTTTGACCTTCAACGTGGGGTTGACCATGAGAGAATGTTCCAACAAGCAAGTCCTTATCCAAGACAATGAAAGTTTCCTTGTTGAGATCACGTGACCATGAGAGTTGCATCTGATACTCTTGTTCGAGAGAAAGAGGCTCGGAAGCAGTGGCTTGAAGAAGAGAAGGGTCTTGCATCCATTCATGATATTTCGGAACGTGAGGTTCCATGTAAGGGACCAGTATTACCTTCTTTCCTTCTAAACTAACACTTCCTTTCTTCGTCACCGGCGCCGCCATCGAACTCCGCCACTGCGCTTTGCTTTCGCCTCTCTCGCACTGATTGATTATTTTTTTCTGCAACTTATGCGTTACGGTTTTTCTTTTCTGCTTGATTGTGTTTTTTTGGAGTAAATTTACGCTACCTTCTTGTATTAGATTATTTTTATTTATTTTTTAAATAAAAGTTTAAAACTTTTGAGCAGACAAAATTCGATATTACTTTCCCTAAAAAAAAAATCGATCTTGTTTTTTTTGTCAAATAGGGTAGTGGTTAAAATTGACTTTTTAAAATGAATAAATAAGGTGTTTGGAGTTTGAACTCCAGCCCATGCATATAATAATGCATTGTCCTTGTCAACTGAGTTATGCTCACGGGACAAATTGATCTTACTTTTTAGGGAGTATTTACTTATTATTAAACAAAATATATCAAGTATTTATCTAGAATTTCCCCTGAAAAACGATTTATTTTACGTTTTTTTTCCAGGCATCCATATGTAATTATTTGAAATGAAAATATTTAATTCAACAAGTAAACTTTATATTTATAATGATGCCTTTTTCTTTTTTGGTCGTGATGATAATGTAATTTTTCTTATTACATAATGATGTAATCTAATATATAATTATCAATGATTCTTTTTTAAATAAATATTTAGTGATGATAATAACTCTTGATTATTTTGTCAAAAAAACTCTTGATTATTATTTTTTGAGAAGAATATAAAGATTGTTTTTGCTAAACCAAAAAAAAAAAAACAATAAGATTTACTTTACAAAATAACGGAGAGCGGCTCAATAATCTATAATATATTTGACTAAACGAGAAAAGATCAATAAGCTAACAACATTCCACACATAGTACCACTCAACATATGTTTGTAATCAAATTCAAATACAGTAACATACTAATGTTTTGACAAAATAACTAAACGGACTCAAAATTTTGCGTTACACCCACGTCTTGTTTCATGTGTTTGGCTCGTGCTTTTGGGTTTCCATAGTTAGCCTCATATCCTCCCTGTATCCTTGACATGAACAGACAAAGGTTTACTGAACAATTTGATCGTTGTGATCCCTCACCACTTAGCCTTTATGAACTGCAAACCCAAACATTCTAGCAAACCAAGTGTAAAACATGCAAACAACATCTGACCCACTAGTACACGTTCTAGTGGAGATCAATTAAAGTTGACTATGAATTTAAGGCAAAGTATACATGGGTGAACTTTCCAGATATTGGTTAATTGAATGATGGCAGGGAATCACTTCAAGAAACGGTTATGTTTCCCATAGAAGGCTATACCTATTAAAAGGTGATGGGTTTGGAAGTCATGTAAAGGTGTATTGATTTTTGGACCTTCCGGTACGGGAAAAACAATGTCTGCAAAGGCAGTTTGCAAACGAAGATGGGACAAGCTTCGTCAATGTATCTTCGTGCATCATCAATGGAGTTTTGTTCGGACAATGTGAAAAGGATGTCCGACTCTGTTTTTACTAGCGACAAAACTGGCCAAACAATTATTTTTATTGTTGAAGTTGATAGCATTTTGGACATCGACCTATATAATACGGGAACACCACATGGAGGAGGATTAAATTGAATTCATGTCCTTTTAAAATTGTCAATGTTTAACATTTAAAATGATAAAATAATTCAATATTTTTAAAATATGAAAAACGACATAAATCAAATTTATATGTATGTGCGCGCGCACACACACATCTCCCCTTCACGGGGGCTCGCGCGCACACTTACACACATATATTTGTGTCTAGCGTGTGTGTTCAATGCTACAAATTAATACAAATGATTCCCTCACAACTCAAATTTTATGGGTTTGGCATTTGTTAAAAAATATACATAGAAGTATGTCATTAGGTAACGTAAGACATATATAGCTTATATAAGACCCACTTTAACATATATATGCACTAAACTCAAGTTTAGGGGCACGTTATTTTCTTTGATTTTGGAGCGTGACAAGTATACCACTACAACAGTTTAAAAAAAAGTCTGACTATTGCTTAGTTCTAAATTAAACCACGAGTATCAATTTAATCAACGTCAATTTACTTTTAATTTCTACTTTTTTATAATCTTTCTATTAATTAAATTAAATTGCATATCATTTTCCAGTAACAGCATATCCAATCCAAATGACTCTATCACAATTTGATTCATCACAACTTAGACATCCTCAAACCCACTTCATTCCTCTGATCACCGTTTATAGATTGTTCCTTTTTTATGCCAAGATAGAACCCCAATTGAGGTTTTCTCATAACTTATGGAATGACGTGATGATCGTTCAAAAGGGAAAATTGGTTCGATGCATTTATAGGAAAGAAGGAGGGTTTTATGGTGGTCATGGTATGTTTATGGTGGAAAATTGCTACTTTTAATTTAATAAAAAAGTAAAAGGAATTGAATGGTTTTAATGAATGATGAATTTGAGAAAGAGAATGAACGAGGGGTGATTAGGTTGTCGCAAACTCAATAGATACATTTTTAATCGTCGCCGTTAAATTAAATCATGTGGTTCTAATTAATAGTTCTCATTTCTCACAATAGATAAGAGTTATCACCGGATATCCTCCCTATATAAATACACACATACATTAAAGTATAATAGTTCTAATTTACTCCCACAATGGGAATGGATCTCCTCCGGTGGAAATCTCTTCTGTTTTTTGCAATTTACAATCTGCACCATTAAATATTTTATTTCTCTTATTTTCAATATTTATTAACATTAAATATTCTCACATGCATTCATTTTTAATGGACATGATTTCACTCCACTCTCATGTGATTTAATTATGAGTCTTGTTAACGAGTGCTCCGAGACAATCTTTAAGCATCCCAAATTTAGAAAATATTCCTCCAAAAAATCAAATGCTACAAATTCCAATGTATTGATTGCATAGATTTTCAAAAAAAACTTACTATTAAAGATGCTTAAAGAGTGCCCCGGAGACACTCATTAACATTTCCCTTTAATTATATATTGTTTAGCAGATCTCCACTTGTACCAATGTAATGGTAGAAACCATTTCATGCATTAAACCGGAAAAAAAGAAACCATTAGATACAACTTTTATTTTTTTACGTTAACTCTTCGGTTCCAGGAAAAATAGGCCATAGTAATCCAGAATTCGATTGTGAGATAAAAATAATCTGACCAATAAATCAAATTTGGGTTCTTCTAAACGATTCGTCCTTGGTGAAACTCATTTACCATGCGAGCTCAATTGCTTTAGATTCTATTAGATTAATTTAACTTTGATAAAAAAAACCTAAAAATGATATTTGTACAATCAATTTATGACAACTTTTTTTTTTATACTTATATTATTTTTTTTACTTCCCCTCTATTATTTTAGTTTTCGTACCAACATATAATTTTCTTTATATATTATGACATGATCAAAAATTTGTTATGCAAATAGTAGTTTAAATAGCACACCTCAATTTTTTGATACAATCAGTGAATAATGAACTTCTAAACCAATTTTAAAACAATGCTATGATACACAAATAAAATAAGTGTTGGATCGTACACAAATTTGTTTTTACATTTGATCATTAAATTAAATATGATGAAATAAAATTTATTAATTCAATGATCAAATGAGTCATTCACACAACAACAATAATCCAATTACCAGTAATGTCATTGCTTCAAAACAAAAATAAACAAAGAACCACTCAAAATGATAAACAATAGTATAATAAACAAATTTATGTAATTATTCTTAAAAAAAAATTGTTTAATTCTCCCCCGTAATACATGTGTTGTAGGCGTGTCAAGATCACTTATACTGTATACAAAATTGAAATCTAGATCCACCGGAACTTTTACATTAAATTTTCAGTTCCCTCCAAACGGCACGTCTCTTTGAAAATCCCAATTTTCCCTCCACAATTTTTAGCTCCGAAATCAAACAAATTCAAATTGAAAGCAAAGCCTAAAATTCATTCCTTTATATATGTTCTCTTCTTCCGCTACTAACCCAATCAACACACAAACCCTATTCTCTCCAAATTCCCTTTCAAATTCAAATTCAAATTCAAATTCAAATTAATCCAAATGGCTTCTTCCTTGGGTGTTGGTTCTTCTCACTCTCACTCATCATCCGGCGAGATCCATCTCTTTGTGGGTCCCATGTTCGCCGGCAAAACGACATCCCTTCTTCGTCGTATTAAGTCCGAAGTTGATAACGGCAGGTACTCATCGTTCACTTCCAGATTCTTTTTTCTTCTTGTTATTTTTTAATTTTTTAATTACGAAGTAATAAACCTTGGTTCAAGGCTAGTTGGTTCTGATAAAAATAATTTTAAATTTGAATTTTTTTTAGGTGATTTTGATGAAATGTTTTGATTATTAGGCTGATCTATTTTTCTAATTGTTATTTTTTTTTTGCGTGTGAAGGAATGTGGCGATGTTAAAATCGAGCAAAGATAATAGATATGCAGTTGACTCTGTTGTGACGCATGATGGGATTAAATTTCCCTGTTGGGCATTGCCAGATTTGATGTTGTTCAAAGATAAATACGGTCACGAGGCCTATCAAAAGGTAATTTCAATGTTCTATCAATCATATACTGATTTTTTAGCTATTTTGATTTGTCTTGCAATGTAAAGATACAATTTTTAGTAGTTTTTTTTTTTTTGACAAACAAATTTTAGTAGTTAGTAATCATATCAATGGAAATTTTAATTATAATGGTTCAAACTGTGATCAATATATAATTCAAGGTAACCCCACTTGAGTTGGCTTTGTGGTGTTGATTTAAGATTTTGGAGTGTGATCTCCATAAGGTCCCGGGTTCAATTCCTTCCGGTGTCAAGTTCAGTGGATTAGTCCATAGATCTGGCTTTAAATTGGGCTCCACAAATGGACGGTTGGATTGGACCCCTCGGATAAATTGGTCCTTAGGCCGGATATTGAGTTTTCAAAAGAAAAAAATACGGCTCAAGGGTTTAAGTAGTTGCTAATGTCTTTTTGTATATGTTGATCATAATACTATGAAAGATTATAGTTAAGTGTTATTGTTGCAATTGCAATTATGGTTGTGATGTGGTTGTGGTTACATAAGAAAATAAATCTTGATGTTTTAATTGGTATCACTAAAGGTTTTTTTAAATCCCCATAGCATTAATTGAATCAATTGGTTGTAAATTAATAGCATAATGTTCGATTTGAAGTAGAGTTATAGCTTTTCATATAATCTCTGCTTAATGTAACTTTGTCAGTGATATGGTTGGGGGTATATTAGAAATTTGATGTCGTGATTAAAATTGATGTCACTCAAGGTCTTTTAAAATCTTGGTAGCATTAATTCTAAATTAATAACATAAGTTTGATGTAGAGTTATAGCTTGTGTTCATATAACATTTGCTGAATGTGTTATTGTTTTGAATGCAGTTGGATGTGATTGGTATAGATGAGGCTCAGTTTTTTGAGGACTTATATGACTTTTGCTGCAAGGCTGCTGATGAAGATGGTAAAATTGTTGTTGTTGCAGGCCTGGATGGTGATTACTTGAGGTATTATTTGGAGAACAAATGTTAAGGCTTTTAGTGTATAGTTTTACTCAAATGAAATTTCCTCTTTTACAACCTTCCCTTCTAAATTTCTAATTGTGTTTTTTTGGATCTTCAGGAGAAGCTTCGGCTCAGTGCTTCACATAATACCAATTGCTGATACTGTAACTAAGTTAACAGCTCGTTGTGAACTATGCGGTAAACGCGCCTTCTTTACCTTGAGGAAGACGGGAGAGAAACAAACTGAACTAATTGGTGGGGCTGATTTATACATGCCGGTTTGCCGCCAACACTATGTGAATGGTCAAGTTGTCGTGGAAGCTGCCAAGAAGAGTATGTTTGGATCTCAAAAAGTTGGATGTGATTCCCTTATTGAGGTAGCTTCCCTTATTAAGGCAGCTCCAGTTGTTTAATATAATAATTAATAGGAATATAAAATGGTCTTTATGTGGCCTTAACGTGTTTACTTGATTCTGATCTGTACCTGTGTTGTGTGATTCAGCTAGTTTGTTCAACAACAAGCCATGTTGAATTATGTTTCACTTAATCTATCCTTTTTTCACTCTTCTGAATTCTGATTATGTGTATGATATATACATGAGTTTGTTTAAGCTCCTATTTTGTAATAATGTATTATACTTTACTATTCAATAAAAAAGTCCTTGTTTACAAGTTATGACAAAAACTTTTGGTCCATGGGAAAAATATTTGGCTGCTCAATCCCCAATTCTCCATTATTGTAATCCATATTTTGAAGTCTGGAAACATTAAGCAACAAAGTTTATGTATGTGCAAGTTAAAGATATACTGCTAATTTCCCGTAACAGAAGCAGGTAAAGCAGTCTATTGAAGCAACTTGAAGACATTTATTGAAGCCATCTGTCTGTTTCAATCAAATTCCTTAACCATGACTAAGATCCATAACAAAAACTAAAAGTCACCACTCATCCCTCATGTTATCTGTCTAACTTAAAACTTACAAGTACATAAATTTTGCCACAACAAAAAATTCCGCACAAAGCACATTAATGCTTAGAATAAGCTAGTTTCTTGCAGATTTAAGCCTTTATGGATATCTCTTCTATTGTAAAGACAGTTAAGTACAACTGATGTCCAATTGAATTAGATTGGCGCTTCCTAAACTGTTTTAAGACATTGCCATACTATGGAAAATGAATCATCAACGCTCATTGGACTGGACCTGAACATAACCATTTCCATCTTTCTTATAGTCTCCTTCACTGTTTCAAAAATTCTACGTGATAGAGTAATTTACAATCATTATGGTGTTATTACATTTATTTACTCTATGTTATCGTCTACTTCTGTCACGGTTTATCTACCTATTTCACAGTTTATCTATTGACTACCATTTTGATCCAATAGTAGTAGTAGAAATTTTTCAATCTTTATGGCATTAATAATAATCCCATGACATTTATTAGCATGTAATTAGTTGTTGACAGTACTGAATTTGTAAATAGTATGTATGTTGGAATGAAACCTCCATCAACTCCCCTTACCTGCATCTCTCAAAAAAATGTTGCTGGAGCATTACCACTGAATTCTATGTTCCAACTAGCCCAAATATTATACCAGAGCTTGGTTATGTAGACATCAGCAACTACTTTTGATTTGGAGTATTTTTATGGATAGCTCTTGTACTGATGCTTTGACTTGGAATGCTAATGTCGATGGAGTGTCCTTAGCCGAGACCGGTTATCAATAGCTTGGGACAAGAGTTACAAGACAGTGGTTATTGAGTCCGACTCCAAAACGATTTTGGATCTTCTCGCTGCAACCACTCCTTAGCTTCATCCTCATGTTACCATGTGCCTTTTATTGACAATATTCGACATGTCTTGCGAAGTATTGACATAGACACAGACGTTGTAGACGACACTAACACGCCAATGTCGGTAATAATTTGAGAAAAAGACATAATAGACGGTAATCACATAGGTCAATGTCAAATGCTGACAGACGTGACGGACACTAAACACGTCATTGATTTGAAGTGCCGGTGTTACATAGCTTATGTCTAGACAGTGGACCATTTCTCTCCATCATACTATGGGGAAAAGAAACAAAGGTGCGGATTGACTTGCTATGAAGGTGTCTTTCTTCTTCTTAGCTGCAGCTTTGGGACTGTTGCCCCCTTGCTTGTCCTCTATTGTATGTGTGTGGCATGACTAAGATTATTTTGTAGTTTCTTTCTGTCATCTTCTAATTTACCCTCTGGATCAAATAAAAATATAGAAGACAAGTATGGCGAAATGTCATTTACATCTTTCAAATGTTGCCCTTCTAATTGCTGATACTGCACTAAGATGACAGCTTGTTGTGAACTATGCGGTAAATGTGCCTTCTTTATTTTGAGAAAGACGGAAGAGAAACAAACTGAACCAATTGGTGGGTGATTTGTACATGCAGGTGTGTCGCCGTCACTCTGTGAATGGTCAAGTTGTTGTGGAAGCTGCCAAGAGTGTCTTGGAATCTCACAGTTAAAAGTTTGGAAATTCTTGAGGAAGCTACATCCTAATTGTTATCGACTTCCCTTATCTACATCCTAAAAAAAATGTTGCTGGAATAATTACAGAGTTCCATGCTTCAACTAGCCCATATTTTATACTAGAGCTTGGTTATGCAGACATCAGCAATTAGTTTTGATTTGGAGCATTTTTATTGACAACTCTTGTGCGAATGTTTTGACTTTACTAAGAAAGGTGTCTTATCTTTTTCACTTCTGCTTTGGAACTGTTGTCTCCTTGTTCTGGCTGATGCATGTGGCATGACTAAGATTCATTTGTAGTTTCTTTTATTTTTCCCTATATCAAATCAAAATATAGAAGGCAACAACCATGGACAAACGTGTTAGTGTGTTGCATCTTTCAAATGATTCCATTTTCTGATTAATTTTTTCAAAACGTGTTAGGTGGAATTAATGAGCAGTTAATCGAAATAATAATAATTATAAAATTAGAAAAATATAAAAAGGTAACTTATCAAAATGAACCGGTTAGCAGGTGAAGGAATACATGAAGTGAGTGACATGACTTATTTATATTAGAGTGCGTTAGAAGGAGCGACCCTAACATTTCTTTTTTTTTATTTAAATTAAATCAACAACATTGTCGTAATAGAAAGAAAATTGGTTGACTTTATGATTAATATTTTTTGACTCATGACTTTATGATTGACTGGAGAAGAAATACCAAACAAATGTGCGGAAGATAGTTCAAAGAAATGTTCATCCATTTCGTCAAGCACTCATTGTATTTTTGATTTTTTTCACAATATTAAAAAAAATTATTAGTGTAATTAACGTCTTTATAACTATTAGTATTAACTTATATACTGTGTTATATATTCAATTTAGTCCGCACATAATTTATTCAATAAACTTAAAATATATATTTTTGCTTATAATATTTAATATTGTTTTCTCACATTTTAAGACAAATTTTTTCTCTAAAAAAGTGTTATAACTTTAAATTTAATGTTAAGAATTAACTCTTTCATTTTGTAAAAAAAAAAAAAATTAAACAATAAGATTAACTTGGTTATTTGTTTATTTAATAAGATTAAATATAAAAGGAAATGCAAGTCATTTTAATTAATTAATTAATTTCTGAAAGGAGATAATAGGGGGACCGGGGGAAGAGTGTGAGTGCGTAGCTGAGGTGAAAATTTGTTTCCCGCCATCCCCAAACCCAAAATATCGAATCCCTAATTTGCACAGTTAAACCCTGAAATCAAAAAGAAGAAGATAGAATCGAAGAAATGTCGACATGGCAGATCCTCCCCGACGCCGAGAACAATTACCGGTGGCAAATCAACTCCGACGACACTTCAAATGTTATTCCACCACCTTCTCCCCCTCCTTTTTCTATTCCCACCCCTCCCCTTCCTTCCATGTACGATCTTCTCCTTCATGCTTCCGCCTCTCACCTTTTTCAATCTCAAGGTATCATTCTCATTCATCATTTTATATAATAATATTTGAAGTGAATTTATTTTAATTTTATGTATTAACTTTTGTAGAGGAAGAAAATGCAATAGATGATAGTCTTGGCTTCACGAATTCGCTTTTCAAGACAGGTTCTGGAAGAAAAGTTACCATTTCTTCTACCGGTCTTGTTAGAGCAAAGGCATTATTGGGATTGGGATTGCATGAAGAAACTGTTGGTGCTAATATTCAAACACCTCAGAATGCTAAGAAATTTAAGGCTTTTCATCAAGACGAACCTCGTTTACAGGTAAGAGATAGTTGTAAAAAGACGAGTGCTCCGTTTCAAAGTCCATTGGTTAGTAGATCAAAAAATGGTTTTGAGAATAAAATTGTGCAACCAGATAGTGGTGGTGGTGCTAAGCAAACTCTAATTAAATTCCAATCTGGTGTTAGTAATGTTCAAGCTCATCAGAATGCTAGTTATTTTGATGCTTTTGATGAAGAATTGCCTCATTTGCAGCTTATGGATAGTTATAAAAAGACGAGTGCTGCGTCGTTTCAAAGTTCTTTAGTTGGTAGGTTGAACAAGGGTTCTGAGAATAAAGTTGTGCAACTTGATAGTGGTAGTATTAGTGGTGGTAAGGATGCACCAATTAAGTTCCAATCTGTTGTTAGTAATATTCAAACCCCTCAGAATGCTGAAAAATTGCATGCTTTTGATGAAGAATTGCCTCATGTACAGGTTATGGATAGTTGTAAAATGATGAGTTCTGCGTCGTTTCAAAGTCCTTTAGTTGGTCGGTTGAAGAATGGTTTTGAGAGTAAATTTGTGCTACCAGATAGTGGTGATGGTGCTAAGCAAGCTCCAATTAAATTCCAAACTGCCAGTGGGAGGTCGTTATCTGTTTCTGGTGAGGCGTTGAAACGCGCTAGGACCCTTCTTGGTGATCCTGATTTGGGAGATTTCTTTGAGGGTGGAGATTCGCTTTTCTCGTTTCTGGATCAAGGACAAACCAGCACAATCACTTCCTCTGGTGAAAGGAGTGAGAGTAAAAATACTCATACTCCTTTGGTACATCAAATGACGCCAGAGAATCATCCCAATCACATGTCAAAAAGTTTCACATACCCTTTGCAGCCTTCAAAACAAATGGAATTTTCAAACAAGCTTCGCAATGAAGGTAATGGGAATAACTTAATCGTGAAATTCGATGATGTTGTGAATGAAAATGATTGTGGCCTTAAAAGTAGCAAAACTCCTGGACAGAAACCTTTGTATAACAAGAATGAAGTGGCTGACACAACAATAAAAAGCTCTTCATTGAATGGTTTTTCTTCAAGAATGGATTCACGTGGAAAACCATTGGGCAGGGCATTGGTGGATATTTCCAACACCGTTAAGACAGTTCATACAAATAATAAGCAGCCGGCTAGAGGGAAAAGGAGAATAGGATTAAATGCAACTGTTTCTTCCTTTAAAAAGCCTCGAATTTCCAATATCTCTGCCTCTGGTGACCAAGATGTTCAATATTTTTCTAATGGTATGCATGGCTTAAGAGTTTGTAGTACATTTCTTTCACTTTTATTGGTTGCAAGATCTATTATACTCATTTTGATATGTGTGATTCTTAAGATTTGGCTCAATTATCCTCTGGTGCTTCTGGACTCAAAAGAAAGGTTTCTACCCGATATCCATTTCACTATCCAAGGATGTACATCAAGGAATTTTTTGCTGTTCCTCCATTAGAGCAAAAAGTGGTCAGTGTATGATCAATGTTCTTTACTGTCTTGTCCTGGGACCTCATTTCATACCGAATAGTACTGACTATAATTTGTACACCAAAATGAAATTTGTTGCAGCATTCTCCCAACCCAGCCAGACAGGTGACATCAGGTAATGCAGGAGCGTACATATTCCATGATGGCTCTGATAGTAATGGTATGGGAGCAGAAGCTTTCATCCATCTATTGACACAGCACGGAGCTTCCCTGCGTTTTGCCTCAAAAGAGTAAGTTGCAACTATCCTGAACTCGTGCTTCCATAATCTCTGGAAACTACTAAGGAATAGCTTTTCTATGTATTTTTCTATTGTATATGATGCAAGGACAGGTCACTTAGGTAGTTAGAGCATGTTAGAAAGTAATTGCAACTTGATATATTCAATTGTTATGTGAATGATAAGAGCTCCTCCGTGGTTAAATTTAATAATTTAGCGGAGTTTGGTACTTGGAGGGCACTTTGGTGTGTTATGTTTTATTTAAACAATGTTCTTTTGCCTAGTCTTAATTGGCGTAGTTTTAACTTCAATTGCACGTCTCTCTAGGTGGGTCTTGAATCATTACAAATGGATTGTATGGAAACTGGCATGCTATGAGAGATACTATCCAACTAGGTGTGCTGGAAAATTTCTGACTGTATCAAATGTGCTTGAGGAACTGAAGTACAGGTATGTAACTGCTTAAACATCATATTTTTAGGCCTGATTTGTTTTTTGAAAAAGCCAATTAAATATTTTAGGCCTTTTAAACTAACAATGATATTTGGTGCCTAGATATGAACGAGAAGTGAATCATGGCCACCGGTCTACCATCAAGAAAATTCTTGAGGGGGATGGATTGCCTTCTTCAATGATGATTCTCTGTATATCTAGCATTCACTCTGATCATGTGCTTGACAGTGGGGCATTATCTGAGCCACAAACCGGAAATCAGAGCAGGGAGGCATTAAAAGTTGAATTAACTGATGGATGGTTAGAATTTCAACTTGCATGGCGTATGAATCTATGATTTCAAAATATAAGAGATTCCCTGGAACATAAAGTGTTTTTCTTTTTCTGCAGGTATTCTATAAATGCCATTTTAGATGTTCCATTGTCAAAGCAACTGGCTGCTGGAAGATTGTTTGTAGGACAGAAGCTTCGGGTAATATGCTGGCCTGTTTTTATTGTTTATCTTACTTAGTATGGCTATAACACAGATAATATTGAATTTCCTTCTCATATTCCTTGTGCAGATCTGGGGAGCAGGTTTATGCGGCTGGAATGGGCCAGTTTCACCCCTTGAGGTTTTTTCGTGGCTTAGGATTATGATCGAGTATTTGTGTGGATGTGTATTCCTGTTGGATGGTTTTCTCAAATTCTGCTATATTTTTAGGTGTCATCAACAGTTAGTTTACTTCTTCACATAAATGGAACATATAGAGCTCATTGGGCAGATCGGTTAGGACTTTGTAAGCATCTTTTAGTTTGTGGATGTCATTCTTTTTAAGTTAGAGAAAGTTAGCATCTTGTTCACTGAGCTTATCTTCTTGACCTAATCGACAGGTAAAGTTGCTGGTCCACCTTTGGCTTTCAAATGCATAAAAAGAAATGGCGGTTTAGTACCTCAAACTTTGGCAGGAATTACCCGAATATATCCCATTCTTTACAAAGAAAGGTAATTTAAGAACTATTTTCCAGAAAATATGTACAGTAAATTTCTTTTCAATTTTTTTTTCTTTTCATTATGCTATCCAGAAAATTAAGAACTATTTTCCTTATATTAGGTTAAGCAGTGGACAATCTGTTGTCATATCTGAGAGGATGGAGAGTAAAATGATGGAGCTGCACAATCAAAGGTGACTTCTCATATTCATAAGCAGAAATCACCGTGGCTTAGTTAATATCTTAATATTGCCATCTATCTCCTTTTTGTCTGATGTGAATATTTCCCTCAGTATTGATTGCTTTTTTGTTTGTACTTCAGTTCTCTAACTATGTGCGAGTTTCACACTAGACTATTGCAAATTATCTGGCTAAATTTTAAAGTTCATGTTAGTTTTCCAATATACCTGCTAGAATGTATTAGGTTCTGCAGAAAATTATGGTTTGGTAGGCCTAGTATCTAAAAGCAACGAAATGAAAGGAAACTTCTTGTTTATCTTGTTATTTTGCATCTCATTCAACGTCTACTTGTACATAACTCTTCGAAAAAGCAACCGGTATAGGGCCTTATTTCGACGAACAAGTACATGGATGTATTGAATGAAAAACATGTATAATAACTACAAATTTCTGATTTAGTTTCTATCATCATCTTTTTAAGGTATTAGGTCGTTGGTATCCTGCTTATTTTAATGTTAATACTACAAAGATATGTAAGAACGATGGATGATTGGCATGACAACTGCCAATGATTATGATACTATTCGTTGGGAAAAGCATGAGGTGATATTTTGTAATAAACTAACAATAAGAACAGGATGCATAAAGTAGTAAAATAGAGTAAGTTGTGTTGCAAAAATTTGACCAAAGTCTAAAGGGGAGCAGGATTGCTCACAAGAGTTCATTATAAATATTCAAGAAGAAAGGACAAAACAAAAGGAATAAAAGTTCCAAACTAAAAATAAATTTCAAGTAAACCATTTCCTCCCATCTCTAGCAAAGAAATACATACATCAATAAAATGATCAACTAAATCCTATTTATAGTTTCTGCTATTCATTTTTCTTTTGCTGTCTGTTTTCTATCTATTGTAAACATACAGTTTTTCATCTCGGGTGAACTATATATTTCTGCAATAGAAATTTATTGCCTTTAAAAGCTTTTTTTGGCATACATTACAGATGGTTTTGTACATGGTTATGATAGGTAGTGTAGGTAATCAACTAGTTAACTGGTGACTTAATAAGTCATTTAGTTAGGGCATGTGAGACGGCAGGCTATGAATAGTTGAATTGAGAGATCAGAGAAAGTATTTTTGGTTTTGGAAAGGAAATTGGAGTGTAAATGTAATAGAATTTACTATCAATAAACACCATTTTCTTCTATGTTTTGTTCTATTTCCTATCAGGTTGCTCAAAGTTTTGTTGTCATGAAATGTAATAATCCAAGTTGTTGAACACAAGACTTCAATGTATTTCTTTTCAAATGTGCTCGAATTTATATGAGAAAAATAGGAAAGGACCTCATTAATATTGAGTAATGATATAATTTGATGGCTATATAGGGCAACCTGGCCTTGAGACCAGCTTAACGGTCTTAACTTTTCTGCGTAGTATAATTTCTGTTGCCACTGTAAATTTGGATATGGCTTGCTGCATAATGAAGGGCATAAGAATAACATGAAGCAAAAAATGTTATAAAATATACTTGTGACTATTATACATATGGGAAGCCCCAAAAAATGATCAGGTTTTTACAGTGCGCGTGTGGTCATTTTTACTAGCCGTTAATATGAATATTGTTTGTGCTGTGACTGATCACCTCTATGGCGTTAGACGCTCGGCTGTTGTAGATAATATCGTTTCGGAGTATCAGAAGGAAATAACTGGTTCGCATATTTATGATTACGGCAATAGCGAAGGGGCTAAGATATATAAGATGCTGGAGACAGCTGCAGAACCCGAATTTCTAATGGCAGATATGACTCCGGAGCAACTTAGTTCTTTTGCTGCTTATAAGGCCAAATTAAATGTGAGTTATATTTCTGAATTAGTAAAAGTCTATATGCAGAAAGATACTTATGGTTTCACATCCATCTTCAGGCAAATAGACAGTCACAAATGGAAAGTTCAATTGAGAAAGCTTTGAAAGATTCTGGCTTGGGGGACAGAGAAGTAACACCATTTATGAGGTTGCGGGTAGTTGGATTAACTTATAAAACTCAACGAGATAAGCCTAAAGAAGGCATAGTAACAATCTGGAACCCAACACAGAAGCAGGTGAATCTGATCTTTCAATTGCAAAGAATAATCATATTTTCTCATGTCAAAATTTTTTCAGCATTTTTATAGTTGCAGAATTTTATGCAAATGATTTTCTCATGCATGCCTAGCTAGTTACTATACACTTGATTTCCAGTACCTTATCTTAAATGTTTTTTTTCCTTTTTTCCAATTCCTTATCTTAAATGTTTATCACAAATATCTGAAGATTGCTCACAATTTCAGAATTTCTTTATATTGTGTTACAATTTGATAGCGTCAGGAGCTGTCAGAGGGAGGAGCATATGCAATTGCAGGACTCATACCATTTGGCTCTGATTCGGATGTCCTTCACTTGCAGACTAAAGGATCTACTACCAAGTGGTTGCCACTATCTTCTAATGCAAAGGAACAGTTTAAGTAGGTATCTAGCAATCAGAATAGGATGGATAAAAAGAGTAAAAGATAATTTCTATCTACTTGGATTTATTATGGTTATGCAAATTCTAAACCCCCTGTATTGTTCTCCTTTGTAGGCCATTTTCCAATAATCGGAAATCAATCCCATTGTCAAGTCTGAGTGACATCCCACTTTCCAAGTATTCTGCTCCCCTAGTCCTTATGTGTGTGTGTATCTTTGTGCTGGCAATCAAAAAAGAAAAGCAAAAAAATATTTAACGTAGCCTTGTTATTATTCTTGTACAGCGAGTTCGATGTTGTTGCATTTGTTGTGCATGTGGGAAAGGTTTATACATCAAGTCAGCAAAAGAAGCAATGGATTTTTGTGACTGATGGATCCATCATGAATGGGTTACAGTCAGGAAAGTTTATCGACGCATTGCTTGCCATTTGCTTTTGCTCCCCGTTGTTTGATCATGATTCATTTCCCCCAATCAACCATAACCTTGCCGGATCTACGGTAATTACATTGTTCTATGCTTTTTGTTGCTGCTATTCTTAACTCCGTTATACTTTTTGCCGCTTGCCATTTGCTTTTGCTCCCTATTGATTGATCATGATTCAATTCTGTTGTTTTAGGCTGTCTAGTTTGCAAAATTTTGCCTATTTTGCATTACTTCAGATATTAGATAAAACCTGTGTTTTTGTTTTATGCAGGTTGGTTTCTGTAATCTTATAAAAAAGGAGAAGGACCATACAAACCATATATGGGTTGCTGATGCTAATGAAATTTCAACCTATTATTTGAAGTTTGATTCCCCACAGTGTTCTCATCTCAGAAATGCTGCCAGCTCCGTCAAAAGATGGGCTAGCAATTCGAGCTTGGTATGCATCATGGAACCATACTGTATCAAAACTTGAGTTGCATGGCTCAATTTCTAATAATGACACTTTGCTTCTTTTTCTGCAGATAATAGAGAAACTCAAGGAAAAGGTGTTGGGTATAGTTGGTGATTGTAAAGCCTAGATGGAGAAAAGAGGTGGAACTATCTAAAGATTCGTGCATGTTTGCTCTATTGTCTACGTAATATTAAAGTTTCTGAAATCCATAACAACATTCACGTAGTTAAAAGTTAACAGGTCTTAAGGTCTTTAGTATGTTCCTTTTGAAGAATTAAAATAATTTTTAGATAGTGTAAATGTAAATTTTATCGAAAGGACATTTTATTCTCTACACTTATTTGCTTGAGAGGATTTTCTATGCACATTTTGATTCAGGATGGACAAAATTAAAATAATAGAGAAGAGAGACAGAATAAAATAAGAATTTAGAGGGATGAAAAACAAAGATTTCTTTTACATGGATTAAAATTAAAATTTGCTAATTTTTGAATTTGAAAAGATTAAAATCAATTAATTTTTTTTACTGATACTAAAATAAAAAATTATTAATTTTATAAAGATAAAAAACATTTAATCCTTAGTTATCTTACAAATTTTCTGCTGATTCAGTTTTTTTGCATACAGAGTCCTGTGTATGTCTATGACTACCACGTTTTCATGTATCTAGGCTATTAATTCAAATTAGTTTAGCCAATAAATTAGC
>Ga0099826_10000304_pt1 | contig 22109 bp, 6 predicted proteins | sample Mtrugardesep15_FD_76830 | JGI IMG/M metagenome (GOLD analysis project Ga0099826, IMG submission 76830) | Root nodule microbial communities of legume samples collected from California, USA - M. trunc garden sep15 | ecosystem: Host-associated > Plants > Roots > Nodule | place: USA: California... | reverse complement strand
TTTTTTTTTTTTTTTTTTTTTGTGTGGAGGAATTTGTCTCTAAAAGAAGAGGAACAATGAATTTATGTCTTCTCAGTTTATTGTGAAATCGCTGATTGGGGTTCTGTTGAGGAACCTATGGACTTTCTGTATTCCTTCTCTTTTAGTGACTCTTTTTGTTTTCTACTCCACTTTGAATTTTCTCTTTGTCATGAAGAGTAATTTTTTTTATGATTCCAACTGTTTCGATGTGATCGAGGCAAACATTTTTTTTTTTAAATTGATTTTTGCCTTTATTTTTTCATTTATCGGTTACCATAATAATTTCTTCAATATAGGATATTATTATGTCTTTTAATATTATTTTTTTATTATAATTTTTCTTATTGTTTTATAGATTCTGGGTTTAATGATGTTTTTGTAATTTTTCAGGACGTATAGCCGAGTTGTGTGTTTCAGAGGCTTTCATATACAAAGATTTTGAATTCTCTTTTTGTTCTTGAGATGGATTATTTGAGATTTTGAGAGATTTTGTCAACTTTTTTGTGTTTGACTCATTTTCTTTAATATTTAAATTTCAGTTTTATACAAACTTTTTGGGGATTCTGAAGGGGTTTCTGTAGGGTTTTTCTCAAACAAAAAAAAATTAAAATATTTTTTAATCCATCATGCGGGGTTCTAGAAAATCTAGAGCTAGACCAAGGCCTAACCCTTTGAAACAATCCAAATTGATCACAAGGAAATTGCAAGTTGTTTATAATGATCCTGAGGCAACTGACTCATCTGAAGATGAGTCACAACATGCAAGAACACTGACAAAAATAAGCTTCGTTGAAGTCACTCTCCCTCCTCATGTATCTGTTGTTTCTTTGGCTTCTCAAAACAGTTTCTCTAAGAAGTCAAAGATTGTAACAAGGAGAAAGGCATGTCTTTCAACACAACGACAAACCAAGAAGAAAGTTGTTCCAACAATAACTTCTCGAAAAACAAGGAGACAATCTTCATCCATATACCGAGGCGTTCGTTTGAGACCATGGGGAAAATGGGCTGCTGAGATTCGTAATCCTTATACAAATGTTAGAATTTGGTTGGGAACTTTTGATACCGCCGAAGAGGCTTCTCAAGCTTGTGAATCTAAAAGGCTTCAATTTGAACTTGAACATCAGGAAAAGGAAGCAGAAAAATGCTTCAATAATGGTTCTTCTGCAACCCCTCCAGTTGCAACATTGAACAATAACTCTTCTGTAGATACTGATGTTGCAAATGCTTTAGTGTTAGAGAAATGTTCAACTACTAAAGACTCTGAGAACTTGTTCTTACAAATATCGCCTTCTTCTGTGCTTGGGTTGAATACCTTAGCATCCAATCCGATTGAGAAGGATGATGTTCCATCAGACAATGTAGTTGTTGTTGTTGATGAAGCGAGTGAAATGCTGACATGTCAACTTCAAGAGCTAGAAATTCCAAATCAGAGTGTTTGTAACTTGCCTGAACCAGCTGCTGTTGAGAATCCAATTGGAATTGATCCCAATCTTGGATTGAGATTTGATTTTGCTCGGTTTAACATTGATAATTTTGGATCAGATTTTGAAGAATTTGGCGACTTCGAGGATATTCAAGTTCATGGTTTTGATGACAATGAACCTAGTGAGCTTCCTGATTTTGATTTTGTTAATACTGGTGATGATGATGAATTTGCTGGTTGGATTGAAGATCCCTTCCAACACAACATATGTTATCTCTAAGTTTTGTAGTCTCCTAAGAGCGAGACTTGGAAGTAGTATTCTAGACTCTATTAATTTTGGTTGAGAGTGATTCTATTATCATTTTGATTTTATATTTTGTTTGTTGAGGAGTTGTAATCTTTGGTTGAATGTGGATCTTTTCGTTTTCTTATGCTAATAGAGACATCCTAAGAGTTCTTGAACTTTTCTGTATTGCCAGTAGTATTTTGATTTGAAAGTTCTTTTATTGTTGTGAATGAATGAATCTTCAAATATTTTGGATACATTGTTTTTTCATTCTTTTCTATCGTTTGATGTCTATGAGCTTGTCTACGTAGTTTTACATTATTAGCATTAATCCATTTCTTCCCAACACTCCTCAATAGCGATTCTATACTTATTCTGCAACTTACGACCCCGCTTATTCACATCCTTCGTACAATTTTCAGCCCAGACAACACATCCACATTTGGATTTTCCTCCCACCCACAACAACTATGTTCTCAAAAATCTCTTCCACTAGCCATGCATTCTTTAACTTAAACTCCTTAATTTCCCCTTCGTCTTTGTTCCTCATGAAGATTAAGTAAAATTGGATAATGATTTGATCAATGTGATATGATATTATGCAATTGACTTTAAGCGAATTTATCATACTAAGCTTGCGTTGCCATTGTTATGTGAATTATTTCTTCCAATTTTGCCCATGTACCTTTCACTCATGTAAGTGGATACTTAAAAAATCTAAGATAAATCAAACCACTATCATGTAATGCCTTATGAAAACCGAATATCCTCCATGGTGGATGATCCAATCGACTCCTTTTATCTTCATTTGACAATAAATCATTATAGTTTCCCATAACGTTCCCCGTTGAAATTCAAATTATAATTTGCTATGCTACGAGAGTCTAACCTATTTCAATATGGGTAATACTTGAGTGACATTGTGGTTGATAACATTATGACATTGACCAATCACGTTGTTACAATATGAGAAAAAAGACACTTGTAATATTGTGGTTTGTCAATGTCACCAACCACAATGTTACCCAAGTAAATACCCAACCGTTATTTTTAGACTTTGCAGAACAATTTTTACCGAACAGTTAATGCTTTACGTTGAGAAGTGGTGGCTTTGTTCTCTTTTTCATTATAAATTCGACGGTTCTTTCTTTCTAGTTAATTTAATTGAATAAAAACTTAACATTTGAAAACGGCATAAAATAAGTATTTTTCGTCAAAAAATAGTTAAAAAGAAAATTATCATTCAGCGAAAGGAACACAAATGACTTATGGATGTCTTAAACTTAGGGCTGGTACATATATTGTTTACATGACATGCGTCTTATTTTCTTTGAAACATGTTAGTTCAAATTTTCCTAGACATAAAGTACACATATAATTTATATACAAAAAAAATCAAAATAAGTCATTGAATTTTGATTGATTGTAAATAATTCATATAATTCCTCTGAAAAAAAGTCATAATTAACGCTAAATAAGATCATATGAGTTTTAGTTTGTCTAAACCTTACTCTTCTAGTCTAGGTAAATAGGATGTTAGAAATGACTTTGATCTAACAAATTCATTCATACCCTAAAACTATAGTAATAGACACCACTATTTCTTTTGGGACACCACTATTTCAACAAACAAAAGATTGGACTTCAATTTAAACTTTTTTAAACAAGTGTGATCAATTTATGATTTTTTTACTTGATTCAGCCTATTTTCAACTTTAGACAGTAAAGAAATACTACTCCTCCATTATTGAGATCGGGAGTTAGTTATTTGGATCAAGTTTGATTTTGGGTTTTTTTTATGGTGTTTCTTTTAGTGGATCGGAGGTCGAGAGGTTGTCGAAGCTGCATGATCTTTTGGATAGGAGCTCTTCGGACGTTGCTCAACTTGGGTGTTGAAGTTTGGGAGTTTAATTTTGATGGGTGTTTTTTAGGGGTGAGTAGTGACGATGGGTTGTTGTGAATCCTGTGTTTACAGTGTTTGTTTCTGTTAAGGTGTCTATCTTAAGTAATGATGTGTGTTGGTGGGTTTATCTTTAGGGACTTTGTTTACAGTTTTTTATATGACTACAGCTTGGAGGCTAAGGTAGGTCACCGATGTATGGTTCAACTTCGAATTTAATAGGCCTTAGTCACTTAGTGGAATAGTAATAAGAAAACATATAATGATATGACTAGAAGCTCATTTTGCAAATTTCGAATGCATTAAGAAAAGTAGATATGTATATTCAATGTGTTTATTTATTTTTGTGTATGAATGTTCTTAAAATAACCAACCTTTTTGTAAATGGATGCATTTACTTCATTTGTCAAGAGACATAATAATAGTACTACTTAAGAGTATATTTGGCGAAAAAAGAGTAAATTATGTAATTATTTAAATGGCACTCATACAAAGAAAAACAAATATGTATTCGATGTGTCTATTTTTGTGTTTGTTCTCAAAATAACCTTTTGTAAATGGATACATTCTTCATTTTAAGACACTTAATAGTAGCACTACTAGTTAATTAAGAGTATATTTGGAGAAAATAAAGTAAATTATGTAATTTAATTTTTTTTGAAGAAGCTAAATTAGTCCACCTAAATTGACATAGTGAGAATCGAACCTAAGACCTCAATGAAGAGTACACTCTCAGATCCCAAGCCAATACCAGTAGGCCAACCCAAGTGGGTTTGTAATTTAATTATATGTATAGAATTAATACGCAGCAGTACATAAGTCATATCACAACAGATAAAATGTCAAAATTGTTATGTCAAATATAGTTATCATATTTATAACTTCGACCCCTCTATTGTGTGAGTTTCATTAATTATTTATCATTTCATCTATATTTTTTTGAGGAATCGTTTCATCTATATATCTACCAAAAAAAAAAACAACTAACACGTAAGAAAAATTGATCGATATCCTATCTTGTGAGAAGATCCAACTTTTCTACTAAGAAAATAAAATCGTGGAACATACTAGACAGGGGCGTAGCCTTTCATATGTGAGGGGTAACCTTGGGTATCTAAAAAAAAAATTATTCTTGAATTGGTTGGTATGTATTTATATCCGGCTACCATAAATAATAAACATTGAGTTACCCCAACCAAGTTTAGTTGCAAAAATTAGCATAAATAATAAAGTAAAAAAAATTACTACATTGATAGATTTATTTGTATTGATACTTCCGGTCTCAATAACAACTATAGAAAAACCTTTTTCCAACGTATTCTTGCAAATAACCTATTTATTTACATTTGAAAAGACATTATTATTATATTATTAAACAAACAATTATGGATGAAATTTGGTTCTTAAAACGTATTTTGTCTAACGTTTTTAAATAGCGATTTTTATGTTAAGTTCTAAGATTTGTTAATTTTAGTCTTAGTTTTTTGTTAGAGATTAAATTCTAGACTAAAAACACTTTTTTTTTTTTTTTTAAAATTTTAAAAAATTGATACAAAAATTGAATAATTTCCTTTAATGACTAAACCTAAAAAAATTATAATTTATTGGGCTAAAAACATATTTTACCCTTATATTTAATATGTTTGATTTCAAAGAAAAATCTTCTTTATAGTTGGCCCTGCGTAATTTTTTTGTGAGCTTCGCCGCTTATACCAAATGTCTCATTTTGAATGGAGAGTTGAAATGGGTAAATTACCCCAAAATCATCAAGGGGTAACGTAATTTTTTTTTACGTTACCCCTTGATGATTTTGGGGTAATTTATCCATTTCAAAGAAAAAATTTATTTTCTTCATCTTTATTTTTAAAACCAGTTATCGTTTTCATCTTAAGAACATCAAACTTTTTTATCTTCTTCATTTAACATGTGATCTATATCTCTTTCGTTTCATAATCGAATCATATTTGTTATTAGGGGTAATTTATCCCCAATTCATTAAGGGAAATATATTTTGGTTTTTTCTTACAATTAGTTATCATTTTCATCTAAAAAATATTAGGTTTCTTCTTCTCCTTCATTCAACATATGATCTACATCTCCTTCATTTCATAATTGAATCATATTTATCATTTGGAGCAAATTACCCCCGATTCATGAAGTGGTAATGTAGTCCTCATCGATTTTGATAGAAAACAGTTTATTAGAGTTAGGTTATGCGGTCATCAAGGTTCACACAAATCTTAAAGTCTAACGAGCGCGAGTCACAACAACCTTTAAGACTCAACTACCTTTGTGAGAGGTACTTACTACCATCCACTAAAGAGTTAAATACACACATTTACGGGATATGAGTCAACTTTTTGCTAACTAAGTTAACCTTATACTCTTTCTTTATATAGTTTTAAAATGCTATTCCCTTTTTTACAGTGGCGGAGCCAGGATTATTGTAAAGCCCGGGCAAAAAAATTTGCAACACATTTTATAGGAGTTTACATAAAAAATTGCAAGCAAATAATCAAAAAATCTAAAGAAATTGCCAAATTTATAGGAGTTTATATAAAAAATTCATAAATATTTACACAAGAAATTGCAAAAAAATTGGCCCGGAGCCCGGGCGAGTGCCCGGGGTCGCCGGGCCTTGGAACCGCCACTGCTTTTTTACCATATTCAAGAGAAAATTGGGTCAACAAAATTGATATAACTGGTCTAATTTTGGATCAATTATTTCAACTTTTGTTGACCCAGCTTGCGTTCAAACAAAAGTTTATGTAAATGCTTTTCCTTTCTCTTATACTCTCTCCGTCCCTAAATGTAAACCCCTTTTTAAATTATTAGATACATTTATTCTTTTTTCCTAAACATACCCCTAATTAATACTATTAACTTGTCTTGGAATACGAATAGTCAAATTTAATATTAACACACAAAACAGACATATTAATTACACTAACAACTTTTTTTAAAAAATGTGAAAAAACAAAGGGGGTTTACATAGAGGGACGAAGGGAGTATATAATATCCTTGGGTTCAAATCATGACAAGAGAGAAAATACTAATATAATAATTAGAGTTATGCGAAAAAATGAAATAATTGATTAATTTTATGTTGAAAAAAGTTTTTTTAGTTTCAATGTGTTGAATAGTATACACATTTCCGAAGATGAAATTTTCTCTTTTCATTTGTTAACAAGTGCTATAAACATTTGTTAGCATTTCCTTTAACATACTCCCTCCAAAATGAAATATGCACACGAAAAAAGTTGTTGAAAAGTTGATATATATATAAACTAGTTTTTTAACCACATACATTAACTTTTCAACTATTATTTTGGCTTATATTTCATTTTCAGATGGAGTACTAAACAAAAACGACCTGGACAAATACAAAACAAAACCCAGAGAAAACCAAACAAAACTAAGACCAAAAACAACCAACTTGACACTGACCTACTACAAAGCTAATGAGAGATAACATGAGCACAACCCAAACCAAGACATAATTTTTTTTCCAGCAACCCTCCTTCAACACACCAGCAAGAAAATGAACACCACCCCAACATTCCATGATGGTAATTAACCCCTTGAATTGCTTAAATAACAACACTTCCCTAATAAAGTTTTTAATTTTCTCCATCACTACGCAAACCTTCTAAATGACCATTCAAGATTATCCTGCGAAAAATTGACATGTTAATGGTCTTGGTTCTTTGGTCGTTGCTCAAGAACCTGTCTCTTGCCTTTTTGTTAGCTGATGTTTTAGGAGTGTCTTTTTATAATGAGCTAATCTAGTTTTTCTTTTTTTCATTTTCTTACCCAAAACACTCATTAATGAATTTGAATATTTCAACGTTAGTTACACACACGCAAACATCACCCGGTTGGTTATACTCAATCATTCAAAATAAAATACAAAATAGAATTTAAAAATAAATATTACATCGAAAATATAAGTTTTGAAGTTTTTAAGGTTATAAATGCACAATTTCCAAGATTAAGATTTTACATTTAGTTCTTATCTTATGCTATTAGGGCACAAGTTAACAAGACCCAACAAATATTTATCGATGATTGATATAAAAAAGCACAAAACATATATTTGTCAACGATAATTATAAAAGAAATACACAAACAATATTTGTCAAGAATATATATAAGAAAACAAGACACAAATATTTTTCATTGATAAAATAAAAAGGGGCAAGACAAATATTTGTTACTGATACATAAACAAAAAATATAAAATATATTTGTCACCTATAAATATAAAAAGACATAGATCAAATATTTATCACGGATGCATTAAAAGACACACAATAAATGTTTGAACCACAAAATTACATCCGCTTCAAATTTACAAAAGTTAATCTTAACAATTTAGTACACATATTCAAATCAAGCCATAATAACCATGATCAATTCAATGGATTACGATAAAAGTGTTGGATCGTTTGATGAAAAATATGTTTTCGACTACTCCCTCTGATCACATTTATAAGCAAAAAAGTACTTTTTAGATTTATTCAATATTTAATGTATTTGGTCTATATAAAGATCAAATACATTATGCATCCAATGAACTTCAAAAGTACCTTTTTCCTTATAAATGTGACCGGAGGGAGTACCTACTAGAGGGATACCCGTGGGTGAGCATGTTGCATTTTTTTTTGTGTGTGTTCATATTAAACACTTTATTTGAGTAGTAAAAATACAGACAGCATGAATTAATGTCGTATTTGTCTAATATTTGTAAAAAAATAAAATAAAACCGAATTCCCCTAGAAAAAAAAAAGGTACATGTACAAATTGGTTAAATATGTGGTAACCCATCAAATATTTAATGCTTTTAGGCATTAGCTGATGGTTGGAAATATTTTCTCCATTCATGTTCACTACAGTCTCAGCTCCAATAGTAAGTAATATATGAGGTTATGCTGTTTTACGATATATTTCCGTTTTTTCTATCTTTCTTTCTTTTTGTTTAAATATTTATTTTCATTCTTAAAAATGGTTATTTTGTGATGCTGGGGTAGGTTTAAATATTTATTTTCAATATTATTTATAAAAAATATTTATTTTAAATCTTGAAAATTATTATTTTGTCAGAATTTTTTCAGCTTGAACGGGAAACCATAAATTGGAATGGTTGAAAAGCTCTAATTAATTTGAATGTGGAGTTGTTTTATTAGAAAGTTATTTGAAAACTATAAACTTTAAATTATATGTCTGCCTTACTTCTTGTTTAAAAAAAAATGTCTACCTTGCTTCTTGTGGTCTTGGAGCATTTCTCATTACTTTGATTTCCAACAGTTGTTAACATGTATCAGAGTTCCATCTTAAGTGGCACTCCTTGATAACTTCGATTGTGTCCTTGAGATCAATATTTTTATGTACTACGATCTATCATCTGTCTTCTTCAAAACATGGCCAATCCTTTGGTTGGATATCCTACTAGGTGTAGTTTGTAATTATGGCACCCAAACGAGCTGCACTTGAGGGCAAGACTTGTTTCAACGTGAAAGTTTTAGGGATTGCAATGGAGATATATATCATTCAATTTCTTCTAAATTGTCTTGAGTACAACGAGAATAAAAAATAAACGATTGAGATATTTTTTCTATGTGTGTAAACTAGGTATCATTCGTGTTCAACTGCAAAATCTAGTCTCTCGAACTTTATGGGACCCAAATGAACAGTGAATTATTCTTAAAAGTTTTAACGCTATGATATGTCTAATATTGTATTCGAACCCAAAACCTCACTTAAATAGAAGAGACCAGCGTAATCTCATTCAAACACTCTTCAATTAAACGACTAAGATCTTAGTGCAGAGGATTTGTTCCCTGTTACAACTCCTCTTGTTGGAGTAATAAATTTTAGTTCATTGACTACATTTTTTTGAAACCACACAAGCAAAACAAAGTCTTTGGAGCGTTGGATCATGCAACATTATTGTCCATTATCTCTTAGATCAATAATTTTTTAGATGCATCAAGTTCACGTCAAGGTGTACTGATGGAGATAGCGTCTTCCAAAATGATTATGTGAACATATTTAATTTTGAAAGGCTTAAGCGAGCAACTTTTTTCGGTTAGATCCGACTTATAAATTATGTTGATAGAACCATTTCACACAAAAAACAAAATTGTGTCTTTGAAGAAAAGTATGAGCTTATCTCCGTGTATCACGGGCACCAATTTCTGTTATATTTTCTTTTAAATAATTTAATTTAAATTCCTTGTAGTTTTCATGTAATCTTTTGTATCTTTAGATGATTTTTTATTGATAAATAGATTAAATGACAAATAATCATTTAAATTTACACTAATAAATAATTATTAGAGTTCGAATCCGATTACGATATTCGATTTTGTAATTTTGATATTTTATCAATTGAACTAAAGTCTATGACCTTTAGTAGTAACTTTGTAGACAATTTTTGTAGGGAAAAGTGGCTATGTAGATATGGCCTCTTAATTTTTATTGTAGAGCCTGCTTAATAAATTAAATTAAATTAAATTAAAATAGACGAGTTTATTGAAATATATATAGTGATATAAAGTTATTGCAGGCAACTCAATTGATAATATATAATGATATAGTCTTTTTAACTCAAAAGATCAATGATTTTTTTTACTAAAAAAAGGTCACTAATCTTAAACAATACAAATGTGAAAATAGAAACCAAATTCAAAAAACAAATCAAATGTATCAGTAGCAATTTTTTACTTTGCATATTACTCAATTTCATAAAATGTCTTTCTATCGGCATCTTAAAATTTTAAGCATCAAGGAAAATGTAACTAATGAACAAAAAGATGCATCACATAGATATTGCATATTGACTCGGGAAATATTTTTGTTACATATAGATATTGATCGCATATTGTTCGGAAAAAGTTACAAACCAATCTCTTCATATTGCTTCACGTCTCATCTTCAAATATGTTAGTTGACTTTCTTACAAAACATTTGGAACCTACCTATCCCTTTCCATAATCTCTTTCGTAATCTAAGTTTTTCAATTATATTGTTCAAATTTAAGGAGGATATTAGAAATCATTTTTAGTTATATTAAATCGGGATTAGTTAGACTTTTTTCTTTTATGTTTCACCGTAAAACCACTTTTCAAATAAGTTGTGTTATTTGAACGGACATTTAAGATAAGTTTGATGACAACTTACTTTTTTTCTCTTTTTATTAGTTAAAAACAGTAGAAAGAAAAGAAAAAAAAAGGTTGTCAAAAATTGGTCGTACAATTCAATAAAAATATTATTCATTCATCAATCAATCAATAGTAATACGCCTTTAATACATGCTCCAATTAGCACAAAAGTAACCAAATTCTACAATCATATAATCCGATTTGTCAATTGGATGCAACAAAGGAGAATCAATTAATTTCTCACATTTTGGCAACAAATCTTACTATTGGAGGGACAAAGGAGAATCAATTAATTTCTCACATTTTGACAACAAATCGTACTATTGGAGGGGCTTTTTGTTGGATCATCACGAAAGTCCGGAGGACCATCAATATTAAACCAAGAGAAATCAAACAAGTGAGTTGAACAACACATCCAAACCAAAAATTTTAAGACATTGGGATTATGTGTGCTCTCACTTATATATTGTTCAACTTTCTCGTTTCCATGCAATGTGAAACTTCTAATTCTTCTCACACTTTCCACAACAATCACTTCATTAAGCGAGTCATTCCATCTATTCATATGGGTATATGCCCCTTTCAAATGAGAGTGTTTTCATCCATATATATTTGCACCTTCATTGTCACTACATATCAACGAGACATGCGTCTGACCAACATTTCAAGAAAACTTTTGACACAAAGAGTTAGTCGAACCATTCATCAAACCATCGACTTTAATACCATTGTTGGATCACGAAGGAGTCTGGAAGAAATCCACATTAAACCAAGAGCAAACACATAAGTGCTTTTAATATTCATGGAACTAGTACCCATGAGGGACATTTAAGAGAATATAATTATTTTTCTATTACTTTAAAAAAATTAAATAAAAGTAAGCACTTTTCTTATATGGTGTGAACTAGTTTATTTCTTCTTATATATCAAACAAGAGGGAGCACACATTTATATCTCTAATCACATAATGTATAGTTGGAAGCAAACACGGATATCTCCAATTTGATTTTCAAACCAAACCACCTTGCTAAAGATGTTAAATGAGAGAACCATTAATTAATAACAATGAGGTATAATAATACAAACAAGAGAAATTATATAAAGATTTTACAGGTGTAAGGAGGTTAGGGTTTAGTTAAATGTCGAAGTGGGGAGTTATGAAAATTAATACCAATGTTAAGTGAGCGTTGAGTGACGTGAAGTCATACATTAACTCTTCCCATCTGCCCCCCTCAGTCCAATGGCCCCCTTTGCCTTTAAAACCTCACCTCCTTCCCATCCTACTTTCTTATCAAACCACCTTCTTCTTCTTCTTCTAAAAGTTTTTATTCACACCCCTTTTTTGGCAACTAAAAAAAAACACTTTTCTCTTTTCTTTTCTCAAACAAAAAACATGCCTCCAATCTTGCCTGATTTCTCTAGCTCAGTTAAGCTCAAATATGTCAAACTTGGTTACCAATATCTTGTTAATCACATTATAACCCTCACTCTTATTCCAATCATGATTGGTGTTTCCATTGAATTAATACGTTTAGGCCCAAATGAAATCCTCAATCTTTGGAACTCATTAAACTTAAACCTTGTTCAAATCCTATGTTCTTCTTTCCTTGTCATTTTTATAGCCACTGTTTATTTCATGTCAAAACCACGCACAATCTTCCTCGTTGACTATGCTTGTTTCAAACCACCTGTTACATGTCGTGTCCCTTTTGCTACTTTCATGGAACATTCAAGACTCATCCTTAAAAACAATCCAAAAAGTGTCGAGTTTCAAATGAGGATTCTTGAACGTTCTGGTCTTGGTGAAGAAACATGTTTACCACCTTCAATTCATTATATTCCACCAAAACCAACCATGGAATCAGCAAGAGGTGAAGCTGAACTTGTTATTTTCTCAGCCATGGATTCTTTGTTTGAAAAAACCGGTCTTAAACCAAAAGACATAGACATACTAATAGTAAATTGTAGCTTGTTTTCTCCAACACCTTCTTTGTCTGCTATGGTGATTAACAAATACAAATTAAGAAGCAATATCAAAAGTTTCAATCTTTCTGGAATGGGGTGTAGTGCCGGACTCATTTCGATCGATTTAGCTCGTGATCTTCTTCAAGTTCATCCAAATTCAAACGCTGTTGTTGTTAGCACAGAGATTATAACACCAAACTATTACCAAGGAAATGAAAGAGCCATGCTTTTACCAAATTGTTTGTTCAGAATGGGTGGTGCTGCTATTCTGTTAACAAACAGAACATCAGAGAAAAGAAGAGCAAAATACAGATTAGTCCATGTTGTTAGAACACATAAAGGAGGTGATGATAAAGCATATAAATGTGTTTTTGAAGAAGAAGACAAAGAAGGTAAAGTTGGAATATCACTTCAAAAAGATCTTATGGCAATTGCAGGTGAAGCTCTTAAATCAAATATAACAACAATGGGTCCTCTTGTTTTACCAGCTTCAGAACAGTTACTTTTTCTCATCACACTCATTGGTAGAAAAATCTTTAACCCTAAATGGAAACCATATATTCCTGATTTTAAACAAGCTTTTGAACATTTTTGTATACATGCTGGTGGTCGTGCTGTGATTGATGAGTTACAAAAGAATCTTCAATTATCTACTGAACACGTGGAAGCATCAAGGATGACACTTCATAGGTTTGGTAATACTTCTTCATCATCACTATGGTATGAACTTAACTACATTGAATCAAAAGGTAGGATGAAGAAAGGAGACAGGGTATGGCAGATAGCATTTGGCAGTGGATTTAAATGCAATAGTGCTGTCTGGAAATGTAACAAAAGCATTAAGACACCTATTGATGGACCTTGGACAGATTGCATTGATCGTTACCCAGTTCATATTCCTGAAATTGTTAAACTCTAGTCTACTCTATTATGAGTGGTCATACTTAATACCATTTGGCCCCTTCACTCTCTCTTTTGAAGTCCTACCATAGTTCTCATTTTCATTTGTGATCATCAGTCTTATTGGTTATTTCACTTTCTTTTTTTAATATATGATGATATATATATTTGTATTTTTTTTTCATTTTCCAAAGAACTACTACATGGTAGGCTTTTCTTGTGAATTTGCATAGGAATCACTATTGGGAAATTCTATGTATTGATCAATATTGTGCAATATCATGTAAGGGAAATACAACTTCAATTTCTACTTTATGTTTGCTTGTAATTAGAACTTAAATTGTAAGAAATGCTTTGATATCTTAGAAAGAAAAGTTAGGTGTTGTTTTGATTTGAGATAACATTTTGTTTTCACTTTTATTTGTAGAATTGTTATTAATTAATTTTGTCTTCTAGCGCCAAAGATTTATATTGGAAACATGTTAAGAAATTATGTATCTGGTCTCGATATAGACTACGTACATTATTTATTAAATAAACATAAAAAATTAATTTTTGTTTATAATAATAACTAGAGGATATTACATTTGAATACATAAATTAAATGGATAATTTTTGGCAACCCGGAGTTTTGTTGGGTACCAAAAACGTAAATGTAAAATTTTCTTCTATTCTATGCTAATATTGACTTCTTTGATTTTTTTCTTTCGGGTGGTGTTCCGGGTTTGAACCCCGAACCTTACATATATTATGTATTATCTTTACTAACTAAACTCACGAGCACATGTTGACTTCTTTGATTAAAACAATTTTATAAAGAAGAGAGAAAATAATAATTTTATTACATCGCCATTATCAAATACTTTTACTACATTACTTAATATGAAGGTCATTAAGCACAAAAAGATGAATAGTCAGTAAAACTCAAATTAAAAAAAAACTTCAATTCACTCAATTTTAAGTACTTTACTAACTACAATTGATAAAGATGTTTTAGTAAGTTATATTAATTTTATCATTGAAATTAATTCATAATATATCAATTATTACGAGTTAGAGATAATATTTTTTTTAGTCCTTGGTTAGAATAAGAAAAAAAAATCAGATCCCATATAGAGTGAAGATGGATCTTATAATGAGTTTATAAAGAGTGTCATCATTCACTTTAAAGTTGACTTCGTAAAGGTAAGTTAGACTAAATTAAAACTAATATAGTAGTATCATAGTCTATCGATAGGGTCATCCACCATTTATATATACGCTCCAAACCCTATAGTGATGAGTGTGAAGGGGATGTATTGAGCAAAACTTAAGTTCCACGTATAAACAATAATGTTATATGAACATCCAATATCAACGACGACACCGTATGTATATACGATTTAGTGATTTTTTTTTCTTCAACTTTTGTATGCATCTTGGGACGCATGCATGCCTAGAAGAAGGGTGAGTATGCGACCTCGTGAAATGGTACGTTGTCAAATACTGTTGTACATTTTTGGTTGTTCAAATAATAACTATCTAAAAAGAGAGCCTAAAATGAATTAATAGGTGATATCTCTCATCTTATAAATTGAATTTGTAAGTATGATTGGTCCATTTAACACGACTAAATATGTATTTTTGGCACTCAGAATTTGAGATTATGTATATAGAAAAGTACTTCTGAATGTGTATGACCTAAAATGTTTCTAGTACTAAAATTTTGATATGGTACGTAAATGCAGAATGTTGGATAAAAGCAACCATAATTATTAACTTCTGATTGTGCACTAAAATAATGGCTACATCTATTGAATAGAATTACCTACCAATCATCATAAAATACATATGCAGTTGGCAAGTACTCCCTCCGGTCACTATTATAATCAAAAGTTCATTTTTTAGATTCATTCAATAAATGTTGTATGTAGTTTATATATAGACCACATACATTATTTATTGAATGAACCTAAAAAGTCAATTTTTGCTTATAATATTGACCGAAAGAAGTACTCCTTTTCTTTCGATATGGTAGTTTCATTTTTTTTTAGGAAGATATGGTAGTTTTCAATTGCTCTGTCATTTGGTAGTAAGTATATCCATTGCATTAAATTGATGGTTCCTTTGTGTTCCTCTCTGGTTTTTGTGACTATTGTTGGCAAGGGGATGTTGTTGACGGGTCTGGTCCATGATAACGGGGAGTAATTGTTTGTTGGGGGTTAGGGATATCAACATCCTTCAATTAATTTATGGATATATTGAGCCGAAAGAAAAATAAAAGTAGGGGGAAATCACATGAAAATAATAATTATCAATAATAATACCGATAAATAATTGAATTACTGATGGGATGTAAACCAGTTGTTTATTAGGGTTGAAACTTCAATGTCTCATCCAAATAAAAGTGTTTTGTGTTCTTAACCCACAAGAAATTTTGAGAGAAGTTTTACAAGTTTGTAAATGAGTGGATATGTATTTCCTAAAACTTAGATGATTAAAATGAGGTAGAGCTGCAAAATGAATTTATTTATTTGATTTTAGTGAAGAAATTCTCTTATATAATTGAGCAATCATAGAGATTTACGCGCATAATATAATGTAAGGAGCTTGCCGCGATGTATACCATATTGTTTGATTTATCATATGGTTGCTCGCGAAGTTTATGGTTACCTTAGAATGAATTTAGACGTAGGGTGCAAAATTTAATATGGAGAAGGTTGACCCGATTCGAATTAATAGTTAGGTTATATGTATTAATATTTTAATGACTTATCTCCTCCGTCCTAAATTGTTTGGCTGTATTTGACTAAGAATATTTTAGATGTTGTTAGATTTTTTCTGATTAATATTTTTGAAATACATCTTTTTATAATTTTTACAATTAGATAAATAAATATATTAAAGGCTTGATTGATCCTTTAATCCCCTAACGTATTTATTGTTTTCATTTTAATCCTTTAACTCTAAAAAAATTATTTTTGGTAATCATCTTAAGATGTAGGGAGGATTTAGTTAGACAAAAATTGTATATATGTAGGTGTGCACTCATATTACCACCTAATAGTTATTATTAATAATTGAAGCCACAATTGATAATTCTACAACTATTATAAATGTGATTTAAACTCCGTCTTTTGATATTAAAAATTAAAACTTATATAACTAATTACATAATAAAATGCTACATTGTACGGAAAAAGTGATACATAGATATAAATAGAGATCTAACTTTAAGGTTTCAATTTTTACCGGATGAAAATCATTAACATGATATAATTTGTTATTCTATCTTTTCAAACTTAGTGATGAAATGACCCATTAAAACAAATATGACATGGTTATCATAAAATTGAATTGACCTACATAGAAATGAGATTATCATCTCAGACTCCACAAACTCTACAATGGATTTTATTCGCTAACCAGAGATAAGATTAAGCTTACTTGGGGAAAAAGGTTTATATTTTATAGTCCAAAAATAAATGGTGGGTGTTGTCTTTTCTTAATTGTCCTGCATTGTTGTTGGATGATGTTCATAGTTTGTACTAATTTGACAGCTTTTCCTGTTGCTGCTTGAGACACGTGTATATAAGGTTTGTGTACTATCGTACACTTTGTTTGTTATTTATAGTCTCTTTTGCCTTCCAAAGAAAAAATATTTTATCACGTATTAAGAATAACGCAGTCCCAAAAGATATTGATATATTATATATCTACTTGTATTTTTCTCCATGCTTTCATTTATTTTAGGGCAAGAAGGCAATTAATTATCCTCAAGATAAGAAAATGTGGGTATGTTACATAATAGTATATATTATTATACGTATGGAAATGAGACATTTTTTTAGAGATATGGTGAAAGTGAAGTTGAAAGCCTGGACCTGTCTACCAAACTTATCAAGATTAATAAAAGATGGCCAAAAGACTAGTAATTAGGTCGGCAAACAAAAGTAGAAGGAAGCCAAAACAAATTAATGCAAATTTGTTGGTTCTAGAATGTGACTGACGCAATTATGGGTATGAATTGGCAGGTCTGAGTCTGAGACCACAGGGCATCATCACCAATACAAAAGCTAAGACCATCCAAATAATGTTATATTTGTGCCTCATCTACATTAATGCCGTTTTGGTGGGTTAGACATTTTATCCTGTTTTCTTTTACGATAATTTACCAATTAATCCAAGCATATGATTGAACACAAGTTTACAAATTTAACTATCTGGGTAAACACTGGACTGCATGCCAAATTTATATCGATCAGAAAAAGTACAGTTAGTTACGCAAGTGACTTTTTAATTTGAATCTCTCTCCCTTGACCGATAATAAAAACCGGTGCATTCATGAGTGTAGTAAATGAGAATTCTTTCATCAGAAATTCAGTAATTGAATTGAAGGCCATGTCTGAAGGAACAGTTTTGGAAATGATATTGGCTATTTTCTAACTTGTCATCTATCCTTCCAACATACTAGCATGAATGAGAGATCTACCATGACCCTCAATGTTGTATAGTAGCTTAAAAAAAATGGAAGTTTGACATTTTATAATTGAGAAGAATTATATAAACTTATTGTTTAGGGTTTTGGGATTAAAGTGTAATACTCAACTCACTTGTGTGGTTGTTCTTGATCCAATATGGATGATTATTCATGCTCCTTCGTAATCCAATAATGGTATTAGAGTCATGGTTTGACCGACTCCTTCTGTCAAAACTCTTTCTGACCAACACAGCAGAAATGATGGTGCAAGTATGTCTATATGGATGTAAAAGCTTCCGCCTGAGGGGGAGCATAATTGATTGAATGACTCACACTTGAATGAGTGATTGTTGTCTAATAGTGTGAGTTAGAAGTCATATTGCTTGAAAAAAGGTGGAGTTTTTTTTTAGGTTAAAAAAGTAGAGGTTGAACATTTTATAAGTTATATGTCCCATAAACCTATTGTCTTAAGGGTTTTGGTTATAGTGTGGTATCTAACTTATTTGTGTGGTATCTGCACAATAATTGCAATAATCAGTTCATTGATCTTACAGTCTTGTTATGTAGCGAATATGAGTTAGAAGTTCCACATTGCTTGAAAAAGTGGGGGCTGAACATTTTATAAGTGAGAAGACTTATAAACCTATTGCTTCAAAATTTTAGGTTAAAGTGTAGTGTCCAACTGACTTGTGTGGTTGTTTTTGGTCCAATTGTTGAAAATCCCAAGTTCCCCTGTGACTTCGGACCATTGTGTGGTTGCTATTGGTCCATTGTTGATTATCCTCGAGCTGACCATGCTTCACTTATTATAACTTTAGAAAATTAAACATAATAAGGATGGTTGAATTGTAGTTTAAAAATATTCACTTTGAAATTTTTATCAAAAGTTCTTTTAAAAAATTGAGTGATAAACATTTAAAAACCTTTAACAAAGCAACTTCGTTGAAAGAATGTGATAGTAAAAAACCACACCAGTTGGTCACTATTATAAACAAAAATCAATATTTTAGATTTATTCATTAAATAATATATGTGGTTTATAATAAAAATTATATACATTATTAATTGAATAAATCTAAAATATTGATTTTTGCTTATAATAATGACTGGATGATGTATATGTAACAACATGATTAAGAAGAAAGTAGATGCACACGTCAATTTACACTAGTTCATTATTCACTTAATAGTCTCGTTAGTCTCTTCTCTTTCAAAAAGATTATAATTCTTGTTGATGAAAATTCCTTAGAGTTTTAATTCACTTCAAATCCCAAAAAAACTCAATCACTTGGAGTTTTAATTCACTTCAAATCCCAAAAAATTTGAAGGTTTTGGAATAGCTCAATTGCGCCACGATGCTCCTAAATTGTGGTACGATTCTTCATTAATCATATGTGTCACCATGCTTACAAATTGTGTCGCGATTGTTCATAAAATTTGAATTTCCTTTTCGGCGTTTCTCAAGCTGTGTCGTGATGGATATCAATCATGCTACGATGTTTGACGAATTGAAATCAGAAAATTTGAGCATAAATCGCGTCGTGATGCATATAAACGTGGAGGGATTCTTCATAAGCTACTCCTTGATTTTCATCATCCAAATAGCCTATAACTCACTGACATCTAGCTAAAAGATATTGAAAATGTGTTAAAATAACTAATATGATAAAGTGTCATCAATGATAGATAATCTATTGTAGTTGTTGAACTCATAATCCACATGATGATTCCTCGTATTGATGAAAATGAGGTTTCGAAATCTTTAGATAAAACTTCAGGACCAGTTGAAGTGATAGCTGTTTAAAGCAGATTGAGGGTTGTTAATTGAGCATGATGCATAATTTAGACAAGAAAATTATATTTTAGAATTGACTAAATGACATCAAAAGTATTCAAGTTATTTAATTATAACAAGTTGATTTTTAAGTTTTTTTAGTATCCTTTACATCTTTTATGTTATTTATTCGTAACAAGTTAGTCATTTTAATGTTTTTAGTACCACTTACTATTCCTCCATCTAAAACTCCGATTATCTGATTCATTTTGTTATTGCTACTGACGATCTTTTGTTGCAGTATTTGTATTAATGCTTTTTAATATGATCAATACCTTTTGCTTTGGAAACTTATGCTGCTCTTCATGCTGAATTTACTGCAGTTATGCTTTCTATTTAAATAGCTTATGCAAGAGGTTGGTTTAACTATGTTGAAATGTGACTTCATAATTATTGCCAGGCTCTTGATGATATTTTCTCTTATATATAAGATTAAAAGGAGTAACTCAATTGTATATAGACTAAATTCATTTTTATAAGTAAAAATTCATTTTTCATATTCATTAAATAATTAATATATTTATGTTATAGACTAAATATATTGGTTAATCGATAAATCTAAATTTTCACCTCCATCATAGAATTGCTCCCTCATTATTAACTTTAGCCAAATCTACCTAGGAGTCATCACAAATGCTGAGTAACATTAATATCAAAATTTTCCACTGTCTTCGTTTTGAAAAATTAGCTTAACTATAGTATAGCCCGTCTTTGTCGCTCATTTTGAACCTCATTTTGCAACCTCATTTTGCAACCTTAGGCATGATAGTCCTTATCAGTTTGAACCTCATTTTGCAACCTCATTTTGCAACCTTAGGCATGATGTTTCCGTTTTTTGCAACCGTAATTAAAAGACTCTCTTTCTTAATTCTCACCGAATTATAAGACCTCTTCATATTGTTAGGTTCAGCTTTCTTTAAGTTTTTTTCCCTCGTTAAAAGGAGAAGCTAACTTTTTTTTGAATCTGTGAAAAATCTTTCAATCCAAACTAAAAATCCCATGTGATTCGGTAAGGTTTGGATGACTTTTTTAAAAAAATTTCATATGACCCGATTTAATTAAATGTTTTTTTATTTTTTAATATCCAAAATACATTTGTAAAAAACTATATTAATATTAATATTATACATACAAGATAAAATAATAAGGTCAATGTAAAATATAATTAAAAATTAACACTACGAAATAAAAATAATTGAATATTTTAAAACATCTCCAACATATTTTTATTAATCAAATTAAGTGTAAAAAGGGTGTATCAATGTTTATGTAATTTTTCATATATAATCTTTTTCTACGAAGTACAAACATAGATACGAATATTGATCACGATAAAGATGCTAATACATCAATAACAATTATTTTTTTAAAAAAATAATATGATTCAATGTAACCAACATATCTAATCCAGGTGTTAGTGTTTGAAAGTTATTTCCTCCCTTCCTACAGTTGATTATCCACATTTTTTTAATTTAAACACAGCTTATTATTCTATTGTGAATCATGATGACGTGCTTCCAAATTGTCGTTCCTCAAAGATTTGGATGGTCAAGAGTGGACCCCATTAAATCATCATGTTGAGAAGCAAATATTAGTTAGTTACAAAAATAAAAATAAAAATAGAGCATACATAATGAAAAAAAAAAATAATGACGAAAAATGATGTGCTGTTATTTTTTATTTTTATTTTTGTGTTTGATTTTATCTCAATGTGGAGCAAGTATTAATTACAACCTCAAATGAAAAATATTTTAACACATCAAAGTCATTCATTCATCTAGATTTTTTTCTTATCTTTTATGTTAAGTTGCTCACAATACCTTAATGACTAATTGTCGACGAGATGTCTAGGATTGACTTTGATTGATCCTTGTTGTATTTGCAATTCCTAAGCAATGGTAGATTGATGGAAGAAAAAAGAAAGTTCCTAGAGCATATGCAGGATTGGTATTCCGGAGCTGGTGTTTTATGGGATCATCACATGAATCTGTTTTGTTTGTTTTTCCCTCTGATTTTGGGCATTTGGAACATAGTTGAATTATGGATGGTACTATGTTTTGGTATTAATATTGCTTGGGAGCGGGGCCTTTGTAAGATTGTTGCTTCAAGAGGGAAGTGGGGCTGTTTGTTCTCCTTTACAATAATTCATCGGGGGGGG
>Ga0099826_10000303_pt1 | contig 22136 bp, 7 predicted proteins | sample Mtrugardesep15_FD_76830 | JGI IMG/M metagenome (GOLD analysis project Ga0099826, IMG submission 76830) | Root nodule microbial communities of legume samples collected from California, USA - M. trunc garden sep15 | ecosystem: Host-associated > Plants > Roots > Nodule | place: USA: California... | reverse complement strand
TTTTATTTTTTCGACCGAAACGCGCAAAATCGCAATTGAAAAAATAAAAAAAATCGACACTTATTCGGAATGTTACAAAACTTTGCACATCATCTATATGTATTTTTATAGAGGTGTCTATAATGTTTCGTAGCAATTCGACTAAGTCTCAATTTATTTTGATTTTTTGACCGAACCATGCAAAATCACAATTTTTTTCAAGTGCGAGTTTGAAAAAGTGTCCTAGAGGTTGAACTTTTTCACGCTTTTTTGCACTCATGTTTAGAACAAAAAAATAACATCTCCCACAAAAAATTTGAATTTTTCGACAAGGGTCGGATTAAATATGAATTTTTAACGCGCCTAAAATTTAAGACACGGAAACATCAAAACGTCGACCTAGAAATTGAATTTTGATCTGGTTTTTTGCAGACAACTCTAAAAAAATATAGAGAGAGGGTCTGTAAAGTTTCGTAAAATTCTAAATAAGTTTTGATTTATTTTGATTTTTCGACCGAAACGCGTAAAATCACAATAAAAAGCAGCAAAGCCAGAGGCAGTTAACTGCCTTTGGAGGAGCCAACAGCAATTAACTGTCGGCGCTTAGGCTAACAGTTGTTAACTGCCACTGAGGTAAAAGCGTCATTTACTTGTGTCAATATGAAATTTCCTATGTCAGAAAAGCAATATTCTAAAACTTTTTATATAGTTTGTAGTCAACTAATGCAACATGTTTCTTTTTCTTCCTTTCTTCTTTTTCTTAACCCCCATGAGAAAGGAGCTTAGTACTGTAAAATTCGATTTGTAGGTAAGTAAAATTAACCAAATATTATTTTTGTCGGAATTCAAACTTGGTACTTCCAATTGACTTGACATTAACCGATGTTGATAAATCATTGGTAAAACCATTTTTTTTTTTATGAGAAACGAGCTTTAATAATTTAGAGTTTGATCAAAGGATAAATAAAATTTCACCAAAAAATTAAGAGAAAGGGCAAATGTCAACCGTTAATGTTTCTATCATTAACTCCAACTAAAACGAGGAAAAAATACACATTCTCTATTCAATTTATCTCATGTCTTTGATCCGCCTACTTAAATGTGAAAGTGTTTGCAAGCACCACGTTTCATCAATATACGCGAAACTCTGGTCGATTGTCTCCCTAGGTTATTCTCTCGATCTGGTTTGGATCATAACATAAGTATTTTTTAGGCAAATTTAGATCTTGAAAATTGTCTTATCTTAAAAAGACTAATGTAGTTCATTGATGATAATAAATTTAAAGGTTATTTTGAAATTTTGTTCATTTTAAAGTTAAATTGTCGGATTCTTATAACTTTTTTTGTAATAAAAGTTAATCATGCAACTCAACAACTTTTATGGTTAGAATGTGGCTATGTCCAACAGCCACAGCTGGCAATTCACGAGAGGGAAGTCCGCACCTGAAGGCAGACTATATTCTATAACCTACCTATAACTAACTGTGCATGTGAATGCGTCAGTCAAGTGTAGAAATTCTGGTTGTGTTGCTGTTACATCTTAGTATTCTATTAGAAATTGTGAAGGTATCCTCAAGTTTTTCAATCAATGACTCCAATCCATGCACCTATTTTTCCAACAGTTATTCCCTGTCTCACCACTAAGGTATAAATAGTAGATAGCTAAGTAGGTAATTAGTTAAAGTTCTTTCTAAACTACCCATCTATGATTCAAAACCAAATATTACAGATAAATTACAAGTCACCTATTAAGTAAGCATAAATTAATGTTCAAATTATAGTTGAGAGAAGTATCCATTTTATAATGCCAACATGCATAGAATAGGAATAACTACGATTTTGAGAACCTATAAGGAAGAAAAAGACATCCTTTGATTATTAATACAAAAAGAACACTAATATTTGGTTATTTTTTGCCATTTATTCCAGCACAATACATGTAACACTAATATCTAAAGTTGCATATATTAAGTTTCGAAAATACAAGTGCAATGACAAAAAATTTCAAAGATATTTGATATTAGATACATGTTTGAACCTGAATCTCTTACTAGACTAAGAGTATGTTCAAATGTGGTAATTGGATTACAAAGAGTTTATGAAATGTAATAATGTTAAAAAAAAATTAGAGAGGGTTTATTTTAAAAACTTATGTACCTCCGGTTTTTATTTTATACATGTGTTATTTTCTTAAATACCAAATATTCTTTTCTTAATTTCAAAATCACACGAGAGCATTCATGTTAGACAATCAAATAATAAGTTTAGAGAGAGTACAAGACACAATTCTTTAACATCATTCAAATGCGCGTGATTTGGGAACCAAGACAACCTACACAATCATTTATTTTTTTCCTTAAGTAATCCTAGTAATCACTTTTTTGTTGGTGGTAGAATCTAATAATCACTTTAATATACTCAACCAGTGCTATTGATTGCAAATTGCAATTGAATAAACTAATAAACAATTATTAATTATTATAATATTATTGATTAATTCATAAAGCGCCTAAAAGGATAGAGTGAAATATCATTTGAGTCCTTAAATTTATAAATATAATACAATATAATCCCTCTCAAAAAAAGAAGAAGAAGAGAAGACCGTATAATCCATGAAACTGGTGCAATTTTAGAATAAATAAATAACTTCAGAAGTTAAAATTTTGTAGAAAACAACTTATGAAATTATAGCACTAAGTCACATTTGTCCTTATAAACATTTTAAAATATTGAATGTGTTTTAAATGTTTTTTCCTTTAAACTTGTAATTAAGATGTTTTGAACTTTTTATAATTTGGCACTTTTGGTTTAAATATTAGGCTAAATTGCATCAGAGGTCATTTAAGTTTTATGTTTGTAACATATCAGCCCTTAAGTTATTTTTGTCCCATATCAATCCTTTAAGTTTACAAATGAGTGCAAAGTTATCTTCTGCTTTGCTTAAAAACACAGATTGCTCAGGGGTAAATCGATTCAAACCAATGATATGTGTTTTCTTCAATCCGCAACCGAATTCGAATCATTGACACACTTGAAAGCATTGATTTGAAAAATCCAAGCTATGGTATGAATAAAAATAGAGTTAGGTTTTGAAATTTGGGGAAAAATGGTTTGAAAAGACGAGGAAGGTGAAGTTAGACATGCCAGGTACACAAAACATGCGTTTTGAACTCCTCCATGACATATCACACACTTAATAGCCAATTCATCATTTTTGTATTGTCACTTTAACTTAAGGGTAACTTTGCACATGTTTGTAAACTTAAAGGAGTGATATGAGACAAAAAGAACTTAAAAACGAATCTGTTCCAAACGTAAAACCTAAAGGATCGCCAATGTAATTTAGCCTAAATATTATATTATACCGTTTATTATTGCTTTCAAGTGATTTGATTGACATGTATTTGAGTAATTTAAAAAAAGAAGCACAATTCTCAAATATTTTGCAAAATTCAGTTGTCCTAGGCTTAAGAACATAATTTCCTTTTTAATTTTAACTATTGGTGGTCTAACTTGTTCGTTTGTATTAGTTTTACTACCTTGTTATGTCATTCTTTCGATTTTTATACTTTATTGTTCTTTGTGTATTTTAAATATTTTTTAAACCCTTTTAAATACACATTGTGTTTGATTGAGTCTTTTAAATATAATAATAATAATAATTATTTTTGTAAAAAAATATAATTGTTGCTTCTTCAATTTTTTTAATATATTGTATGTAAATCACAACCATCGTTTGATATTAAAAATAGTTACGATTAAAGTCAAATTTTTAAACAATATTTTCCCTTAAAAAAAGTCAAATATTTTTAATCATCTATCTATTATAAATCAAACACTATTTTTTTTAGAGGAATAAATCCAACACATTTTTTTTTTGGTTCAAAAATCCAACACATTTTAAAAAAATAAAAATCAATTTGTAAAATAAGAAAAAATATAAAAATTAATTTGATAAATGGAAAATAAGGAAAAAAATAAAAAAAGGAATGATGATGGTTGATGGAACACAGCGAGGAAGGGGGTTGCTAAAGTAAAAGGAAAGGGTGTCTGAATTGAATTCAGTTATTGAACGAAACTTCACTTTCTCTCTCTAAATCGTAACCAAACACCTTTTTTGTTGTTAGAGAGAGAAAGCCAAGATCATCGCATCAATGGGTACTCTTCAGTCTTGGCGAAGAGCTTACGGTGCCATCAAAGATACCACCAAAGTTGGTCTCGCCCATGTCAATAGCGATTACGCGGTAAAATCCCTTCCTTTTTTTCCTTTTCTTTTTTCATGAATCAATTTCGCGATTATTTGAATAATTTGTTTTCTATTATTAGGATTTGGATGTTGCTATAGTCAAATCCACCAATCACGTTGAATGTCCACCCAAAGAAAGGCACCTTAGAAGTAAGTAGTACTACTGATTCGGAATTTCTTCAGATCCGAATTCGTTGTTTTAGGGATTTTCATTTTTTGTGATTCGTTATGGATTGTGAAATTTTAATTGTTTTTTTTAATCTATTTTTGGATAGAAATTCTGTTTGCAACTTCTGCTGTTCGTCCCAGGGCTGATGTTGCTTATTGTATTCATGCTCTTTCACGACGACTTGCTAAGACGCGAAATTGGACGGTATTAACTTCAATTATGTCTTCAATTGCTAATTACAGTTTGATTTTGTGTATATGTTACATTTCCTGTTAGAAATGAATGTGGATCCCAGGGCTGTTTAATTTCCAACACTATTTTTGATTTTACTTTTTATGTGGGTGATTGGAATAACATTTGATTATGAATTTGCTGTTTAACTGTGATGGAGAGAAGATTGTAGTTAACTAGAGAATAGAGATTATGCATTTTCGGAAAACAATGTTTTTTTTTTCTTTTAAAAAATATCCAATCTATTTTTAAAATGTATTTTCAGAAATGTCCAGAATGCCTTCTGTAGTGTTATTTTATTGGTGAAAATAAAATCGAGAAACACCAGAAAGAAGTAAATTGACCCATGTTTTTTGAAATTCCCTTTATAACATGATGCAATGTTGGGTTTGTCACATTTCATACAATAGTTTCTCATTATCAAATTCAAATGTGAATGTAATATCATTGGATGAATTATTGCGAGTCTAATACTTTTATCATTTTTGACTTGCAAGTAGGTAGTTGGCAATTTATGCCATTTGACTGAGCATTTGAATTCTGATAGCTTGAACACGTCTTTTAGGGTCCGTTTGGTTCAACGGATGGGAGGGGAAGGGAGGGGAGAGAAAGAGAGATATTTAAATATTTTAATTAAATATATGTTTGGTTCAAAAGAAGGAAGGGGCGGGGAAGGGAGGCATTCTGATTAAAAACATGTTTGGTTCAGAAGGGGAGGGGAGGGATTTTAAAATTAATTTACCTTTTTGTCCTTAAAATTTAAGTAAGGATAATTTTGAGTTTTAACATTAATTTATGGATAGTTTTGTCAAAATGTAATAATGACATTAATTGCACACCTTCCCACCCCAAAAAACTCCAATTTGGGGGGAAGCAATAAATGAGTCTATGAGGAGTTTTGCTCCCCTCCCCTTCTAAAAATTGAACCAAACATGTTAAATTAAAAATATTCCCTCCCCTTCCCTCCCCACCAAAAAACTCGAACCAAACGCACCCTCAAGGGCACTACTGATATATATGCAGTGACGGATCTAGGGTTTTTGAATAGTGGGGGCACCATTTATGAAAATTTGTATGATTAATAATTGTCCTCTATAATTTTTTTTTATCTTATGGAAACTTTGAATGATTTTATCATTTTTAATATCAATAAAAATATCTTTCACTATATAAATAACCAAGCAATCATTTAACTGGTCATCTTCTATTCGATTTCACATCCGATTCTTGATAATATTCATATTATCAATAAAAAGTTTGATATATATAATGATAAGTGTGGGCCAAGAAAGAAATAATTTGTGATAAGTGTGAGTCATGTGGTTAAAATATCAACTATTGATATATTATACACTACTAAAAAAAAGTTTTTAAAAATTTTGTGTGGGCACAAGCCCACATGTTGGACAACATGGATCCGTCCCTGTATATATGTGGGCCTGTATCTTTGTTAAATCTAGATCACTTTAAAAAACATATGCCTGCAACGCATAATCTGGAATTGGATTGTGTGCTGGTAGAACTTAGTTGGGTTATCACTTGGGCAACTTGAAACATAAAAACAAACACCATATTGTTTGTCACCAAAAATTTGTTGTCTTAGGTATTTTAATTTTTAAACTTTTATAAATGTTGTTTATAAGTGACAAAATATAATTATTTGATAATGATTGGTGACATTTGGCCTAGATGACACCAAATGGTGGAAGGAATTTTGTATCAAGGATTCAGATCAGTTTCTGATGAAGCTTGTTTAGTGGATCCACTTATTTTTGATAATTCCAGTTTTTCTCGCTATCTGAAAAAGCAGCATCTCCTTATATTCTGTTAAATGAATAAGTTTATTGTATGTAAAAGAAATTTAAATTCACTAATTCCAAACATGTTACGTTGCTTTCATCTTCTTTTTTTCACGCAAGAATAAAATTTAAGAGGATCAAGCCTTGATCTGATGTCCAGTCTTCCTATGTCTTGTTCGCAGGTTGCATTAAAAACACTGATAGTCATCCATAGGTTACTGAGGGAGGGTGATCCAACTCTTAGAGAGGAAATTCTGAATTTTTCACAGAGAGGAAGGATTCTCCAACTTTCAAATTTAAGGATGACTCTAGTCCAATCGGTTATTTTTTTGACCTTATCATCTTTATATGTTGTTGTTTACTCCACTTGGGTTCAAGTTAGAGGTTTCCAACAATTATTCTTGCGAAGATATTTGAATTGACATGTATAATTTGTTTGCCTGTATGATTTTATTTGCTTCCAGCCTGGGATTGTTCTGCCTGGGTACGTACCTATGCATTGTTTTTGGAAGAAAGACTTGAATGCTTTCGGATTCTGAAGTATGATATTGAAGCTGAGCGTCTACCCAAACCTGCCCAAGGACAGGAGAAGGTAATTCAATAGCAAGTTATTATACTCCTTTTTGCTAAGAGTGTTTGCATCTGATATTGTTTTATGTCAATTTAAGAGTGTTTGCATGAAATTGAAAACTAAGCCATAAGTTGAGTACTATTCTGACATTTGCCCCTCCCACACATCCAACTTTGAGTTGGAATATAGATGTCTCAAATGTGTGTATTGTGTTTGAAAGTCATCAGTGTTATTTCAAATGCTTTCTGAAATCTGTTTAAAGGATCCTTCACACCTAATGTATCCTTGTGAACATTTGGCATATCTTTCCTCCTTCAATGGTATTAGCAGGAAGACATCCTTTTGTGCGTGTTTATGTTTTGTCTTGTGTCGACCATGTGCAAGTTCTTCATATCTTTGTGCTTCTCTTTGGTGTTATGCTCATCGTTATCAATGCTCTAAACGACTTGATAGCCTTTTTTCTCTCCCTTCCTTCTAATTGTTTATGACTTTTCCTTTCACCCAAGAACAGTTCTGTAAGGACCCATTAGAATTTTTAATTTGGTTTCTTTGAAAAAAAGAAGTCAGCTGACACATTTAAATACTTTTTTGAAATCATAAAATAATATTAAAATCATATAGTGATCTAGATCTATTGATTAACTTGACCAGTTTTTCAATTCAAAAGATCACCGGTTACTTTTAGGACTCTGCAGAACTCTATGATTTGTAGGTATTGCAGGGAAATAATTTTTAGTAGGAACCGAGGGAGAAATCCAACATAATACTTTTATTTAAATTATTGAAAATGTCTATATTTCTTATTTAAACCGGTTAGCATCACTAATTAACAGTGCTAACAGTTTCTAAATGGTTAATTGTTGATTTTCATAGTTGCTGTTATTATCCATCCGCATTTTTGTTGCATGTAGGTTTCTTATTGTACACTATGTTTGTTTGCAAAAAGTCTTAATGTTCATTTGTTTTTAAGCAGGGACACAGCAGGACTAGGGATTTAGATAGTGAGGAGCTATTGGAGCAGTTGCCTGCTTTACAACAGCTTCTATATCGACTTGTTGGCTGCCGGGTAATAATGTGAAACATGTGGATAGTTATTATTACTATTATTTTTTTGTTTATAATTTGACAAGTTTAGTGTACACATAAATTTGGTCTAAGTACATTTTTTTGATACAATATGTGATTATAGAAACTGATTGTATGCTATAAATTACACAGCCAGAAGGAGCAGCTGTTAGCAATTATGTGATACAATATGCGCTAGCTCTGGTATGTTTTCTCCTCTATTTATCTAAAGACACTCTTGTATTAGGCTAGTCATTCTGAAGTTACAGATAGGTTGGTGAGAGTATATGCCTATACATGGATTTGTATCCTCTAGCTTTCATTTCTCTACCTTTCTATCTCTTGATTTGCTTTCTCACATCTTTTTCCCTTTCTTTTTTAAACATCATCATCTCTCCTATTTTTCCTTAAGTCACTCTACTTTTCTTGCGTAAAAGGCAGAGGATCCTTGTCCGTATTTACACATGGCTAGGTAGCATCTGTCAGGCAATTTTGTGTTCGACTGAAACTTTATTGGTTTACTTTCCAAGCAATGTTTTAAAAACCAGTTGAACGAGCTGGTTCAGTCTGGTTTTTAAAACATTGCGTTGGATGTGCGGTAAGGCTAGACTGGATAGGATTAGGAATGACACCATTAGAGAGAGAGAGAGAGAGAGAGTCGGGGTAGCACCTATAGTAGAAAAGATAGTAGAAAATAGGCTTAGGTGGTTTGGGCATGTAGAGAGAAGACATGTAGATGCTGTAGTAAGAAGAGTAGATTAGACGGAGGAGAGTTAGATCAAAAGAGCTAGAGGAAGACGCAGAAAAACCATAAGAGGTAGAGTAAGAAGAGTAGATTAGACGGAGGAGAGTCATATAAAAAGAGGTAGAGGAAGATGTAGAAAAACTATAAGAGAAACTATTAGGAAAGATTTAGTGAGTTGGATCTAAATCTGGTTTATGATAGAACATTATGGCGTAATTTGATCCATGTTGCCGACCCCACTTAGTGGATAAGGTTTGGTTGTTGTTTTCTATTTATGTTGATTTAAGACTAAATAAATGTGAATTATTGGGCACACAAATTTAGATTTGAATATATATATTTTTTAATGTGTTTGACCATTTACATACATTTTTCCATTGAAATGGTACTGCAAATATCCTCCATATTAAGCTGTTGTTATTATTGGAATTGGTTTCAAGATGTCTCCATCTAATACTCTGTTTAGGATAGGGAGAGAAGTTAAATGATCCTTCCCTTGCTTATAGTTGTGAATTTGGTATTGACTTTATGGTCGCCCTCATGGCTAACGAGGCATTGAAGGCTTCATATCTATTTGTTACATTTGTAAATGAGCAAATAGTCATTTTGGTCCGTGAATGCATGAGGTGCTTAGTAGTCCCTAAATGTATCAAAATTGCAAACTCATCCTTAGTGACTCTTGATAGTAATTTTATGGACTTAATTGACCAATGAAAAACGCATTCGAGGACTAAATTGACTGTCTAAAAACAGATTCAAGGACCAAAATGACTAATAAAAGAGACATGTGGATGTGTTTGCAATTTTAACACACTCAGTGACCAAATTGGTTGTTTACCCATTTGTAAATACTATCCATTAGTAGATGTATATAGTTTTAAAATTGTTGTGGTTAGGTGGACATAAATTACATTTTTTTTTTGTTATTGATCTGCTTTGGCTCATTCTAGGTACTGAAAGAGAGCTTTAAGATTTACTGCGCTATTAATGACGGCATTATCAATCTTGTTGACAAGGTAAATTGACTTGTGATTATTTATGTGATGAGATTAAGTTGAAATAAAAGCTGTTTTATGTTGAAAAGTGAATTTCCTTGTAGTTTTTTGAGATGCCAAGACACGAAGCTATTAAAGCCCTTGAAGCCTATAAGCGTGCGGGTCAGCAGGTGATAATTTGCTTCTTGTATCTCTTTCGGTTAACCACTAGGCTTTTACATTTTTAATTTCATGGTGCTTGTGAAATACCTAAATTATTCCAGGCAGCAAGTCTTTCCGATTTCTATGAAGTTTGCAAAGGATTGGAACTTGCTAGGAATTTTCAGTTTCCTGTCTTAAGAGAGGTATGTCTGTAGTATTTCAATTTAATGTATTGATTTAATGAGTTTTTCCTATTTCATTTTTAATATGGGGTTCCTATTGCTTTATTACTTTTCCTTTTAGCCTCCGCAATCTTTTCTTACAACTATGGAAGAGTACATTAGGGAGGCACCCCGAGTTGTTAATGTTCCAAGTGAGCCAATGGTTAGTACATAATTTCTTGTGTTTTACATAAAGCATTGTTTCCTATGTCAATGTACACTTTTCCTTGGAATAATAATTTTACATTTGACTTTTAGACCAATAATTTGTTTCTCTGTATCAACAGCTTCAGTTGACTTACAGACCAGAAGAAGTTCTTGCAATTGAAGATGTCAAAGAGCCCGAAGAACAGGTGCCATCAGAATCAGAACCTAGTGATAATAATGTTGTTGCCCCCAATTCTGAGCCTGCACCTCCTCCTCCACCACCATCTCACAACCATTTTGACACTGGAGACTTGCTGGTAAATTACTCTATCCAAACATATCCTTAGTTAATGTGTTTTTCGGTCTTTCCTAATTCCTTTACTTTATGTAGGGATTGAATGACCTGGAACCTAATGCATCATCCATAGAGGAAAGAAATGCTCTTGCACTGGCCATAGTCTCCACTGAAAATGGTGAGCTTTGTTCTTAGTTTTCTTCACAAACTCTGCTGCTTAGCAAGGTTTAATGGATTGCTTTTCTCATCTATGAAATGTCTCTGTTTTGTGAATATAGGCACTGCATCGGCTTTTAACTCTAGTGCTGCTCAAACAAAAGATTTCGATCCTACTGGATGGGAGCTTGCCCTGGTCAGCACTCCGAGTACTGATATTTCTTCAGTCAATGAGAGACAATTGGTAGGACCTTCATGCGACCTTTATAGACCGTTCTTATAATCATAAATTACTGCACCATATGATTTCTATAGTATACTGTTTTTATGCTGGCAAATGATGAATTTATTTATCACATGCATAAACAACAAATATTACATTTTTCTAGAAACTATTTGATGGCATAAATTCATTATGCACACTATTCTGGGTTAATGCATGCATATACTTTTTCACAAGTCTCTTTTTATTTACAAGTCATTTGATCTGTGAACATTTTTTTTCCTGATACCAAAAGGGTCCTCATGTTAATATCACCATGTCTGATAAAAATAAGTGAGATGGTCCAGAGTGAATGATTAGTACATTATAAATCCCCTAGCTTCAGCTTTGTTTATCATTCTATTTTTTGTCATGGAATGTCAGGCTGGTGGACTGGACTCTCTCACTCTTAACAGCTTATATGATGAAGGAGCGTATAGAGCTGCACAACAACCGGTTTATGGAGCACCAGCCCCGAATCCATTTGAAGTTCATGATCCATTTGCTATATCAAGCAACATCGCCCCCCCGGCCGCTGTCCAAATGGCAGGAATGCAACAGCAAGCAAATCCATTTGGTCCTTACCCACAGTTCCAGCCTCAGCCTCAGCCTCAGCCTCATCAGCAACAGCATATGTTGATGGACCCTGCAAATCCCTTTGCCGATTCAGGATTTGGGGGTTTTCATGCAAATCCCGTTTCTCACCCACATAATAACAATCCATTTGGAAGCACAGGCTTGCTGTAAGAAATAAGATGCCCCTTTTTGGAAATGTGATGTATTTAATCAAGTTGGTTTTTTTGTACATTTAGAAGTGAGTAAATTGTTACACGAGTTTACTCATTTGTTGCTAGATACATGTCTTCTGGAATGGAAGACGTGCCTTGTAAAATCAAAGATGTATTTCATTTTTATGATATGCAAAACGGTGGGATTGCTATCTTTGAATATTATAATCATTTTATGATATAATACATGTTTATATTGAGTGATTGTACAGACGATGTGTTATATTGTTAATTGCTGCTTTGGAAATGAAACGGTTGTTGAATTTACTTGGCACGATAACTATATTATATTGCCATTGTCAATGGTTTTAGATTGTAAAACAACACTTGAATTGTCTTCGGAATTTATGTCAGTTTTCCCAGAGGGGGTACACTTTAAAATATAAAAATACAACGTGCTACCTTGATTTCCGTTGCCAATAAAAAAACAAGGTTTAATTTAAAGTTGTATTCTCTCTTCTTTTTATAGACTACATATTTCCAGCAAAAGTTGATTTTTTAAGTTCATTCAATAAATGATGTATGTGTTTTATATATAGACTATATACATCATTTATTGAATGAATCTAAAAAGTAAACTTTTGCTTATAATAGTGACAAATGAATCTAAAAAGTAAACTTTTGTTTATAATAGTGACCGGAGGGAGTACATCATTTATTGAATGAATATAAAAAATGAACTTTTGTTTATAACAGTGACCGGAGGGAGTATAAAATACACGTCTTTGCATAGCTAGATTAGGTTAATAGAAGATTTATTAAGCATTTTTCTCTTCAGAAGTATATTTTTTATAAATACCAAATGTTAGTATCATTGCTATTATATAAAGGAAACTCATTGAGTTGGTTTGATGGTGTTGACCGGTGACTTTAAAATGTAAATTTTGGTCTTAAATTTGATTCTTGTTGGTGTCAATTTAAGTGGTATAATTTAGCTTTTTAAAAAAGTATTATATAAAGGGTGGAGATTGAATTTTTTACTTTATAACTTCAGCTTTTAACTCCTCCACCCAACCTTCAAATCAACCTCTCTTTAGTAGCTAATTTAGGGTAGCATAGTGACTTAATAGACAGACAATCTCTAGCCAACTCGGGTACCATATTGATTTAACATGGATGATTGTGGATTATTCTTCTCTCCATGTTAGTCTAAAAGAAATCCAATTAGTATATGTCTATATGGTTAAAGACTCCTTTATAATAATCAATTGGAAGAAAGAAACGAAAAAGCCTTTAAACTTGTCAAGCTTAATGATAAAGCAGTTTGGGAATGCTTACTGGATACTACTGCCTAACAAGTCCTTGAGCACATGACTTTGTAGATATGAATTGAGTATATCCTCCCAGTACAGTGCATTACGCATATGATATGTGCATACTTTCATGACAATAATACTTACGTGTCCCCGTGCGTCTGTGCATGTGCATATAATTGTTGAGGGTGGGTAATTAAGGCATGAAATGTCAAGAGATAATAATAATAATAATAAAGACGTTTTTAAAAGATAAAGAGAGGGCAGCTAGAAGGGATTAAGATTGGGAGGCTATAAAACAAAGAGAAAGCACATTAAGAGAAGGAGGAAAAAGCAAGATGAATAGAGAACATCTTGTCCCACATCTTCAAACACTTTGAAGTCATAATCATTACAGCCATATCTCTTCATGTATGTTACTACTAGATTTCTCATTTTTGTGTCTTTTCCCCTTAATTTTGTTAATCTTTATATTAATTTATTGGTTAAAACCATGAGTGGAATCCAATTATTAGCTAACACGCCAATTATTCTTTCTTCTTCTCTCTATTACATATATTTCTAACTGTTATTATAACAGAATCCTAAGTTTTAAAAAGAAAAAGACAGTATTCCTAATGTACCTTTGCTGCCTAAAGATGGAAAAAGAAAACTGCAGTTTAGAATCTTGCTATCATATGCTTTATGTGTGTGGTCTTAATTAACCCTTTGATTTCTGGGATCTTGATAAATAAAGTATGATCAAGAGTTGGTTTATATTTGAATTTAGATTCTCTCGAACAATTTATTTTTAACTAGCGTTTATAATTAGCTGCTTGAACGCAGTCACTTGTCAAATGCATTAAGTGATTAGGTTACTGAAAAATGTGCATACCAAGACTTAATCAAGCATGGGCCATGTTTGTGTGAAGTTATGGAGGAGAAGAAATTTCAAAATCATGTGTTGTGCATGTGTTAGCTAGGAATAGGGTGGTCCTTGATAAGTGGTACTTAAATTAGCTACCAAAAACTCCAAAACAGCAGTTCATCGCTGAAACAAACCAAACCCTAGCTAGGGGTTGTAATTTTCTCAAGATCAAGTTACTACTTTGGATGTCCATATGTCCTCAAGGAAAAGCTCTAGGCTGCTACATGCATTTAAATAAATTAAATAAAAAACTATGAGGAAATCCAAATTGCACTTTAACTATGAAAGGTTTTGAAAATCATTTAATTTTGAAAAGAATTTAATTTTTATAAATAGCCAATTTAAAACCTTTTGCATTATATCGGAATCAATCAAATGAATAACTTTGAAATAGTTATAAATGAAATCAAGCATTTTTAATAATCTAATTGTTAACTTAAATCATTTTGAAAATGACATAATGTTTAAATATTCAGTTTTTTTTTTTCTTTCTTCCAAATGATATCCATTAAATTGAATTTACTTTGTTTTAGGGATAATGTTGAGTTTACTTCTTGTTGCATATTTCCACTAATTTATTCCACCGAACACTTACCTTTGTCCCATCTAAATGATATGATCTTCAATCAGCTTTATATATATTAAGGATTTAAGGAATAAAATGGTGTCTGATTAATTTGTATAAGAGGCTAATTTCACTTCATATTCTCTATCTAAGTTTTAAATAGTTAAAAATGATATCATATCAGACAGAAGTCTCCAATTCTATTGATCAGCATATGTCCTTTCACTCCTTTGAGACTGTATAGACATAATGTTAACATCATACATACATACAGTTTCATGATATTCGATGGCTAAAATAAAAATTTAAATCTATAAAAATATCAATCAAGGTTATTATGGATTGTTTATTGGATTGTTATACATACTGATACTGTGGATGCACACAGATAATTACAGTACTCTTACTTTACAGCAAATGATAATTCAAGAATTCAACGTATTGCCACACAAAAGAGGGCAAAGCCCAAAACTGCATAAAATTACAGTGAGACTTTTTTACCTCCCATAAAATTAAATATTGATCTTAATTAACGTGTTTTGCTAAAGTGATTTATATTGTGGTGGCGAAGAGAGTATTTATGAATGAGAGTGAGTCAATATACAAATATGATAAAAAAAAATATAATCAATTAAAATTCATTTATTCTAAAGCGTGATTAACTTTTTTTATAAAAACATTTTTCCTCATTCTTGTTGAATTATAGATTTGGACATCCTAACCATACCCATGTTTATCTCATCTATAATAGGACAAGGACATTAATGCTTTATTATAGAACTAGTTCACTTGAACGAAAGGGATGCTTAAAAGCAAGAGCCCAATCTTTGTAAGGCAATCAAGCATTTGCAAGACATAGGGCTCCAAATCAAAACGTATTAGATTTCATTTAGTGATTCATTTGAACAAGAATATACTCCTTATGGGAAATACTAACAAGTACTTTAAACACTTGATAAAAAATTTGAACTAAAAATTTTGTTTTAAGATTTGTGTATTCAACACTTTAAAACATAAAAAAGTGGGTTGAAATACTCTCCATTTATATTTAAAAGTTATCAATTGTTTACATTTCTTGAATCCTTAACAACAAGGACAGACCCAAGAATTTTAAGTAGTGTGGCAACACATTTGATTTTGTAAAAATAAAATATGTATGTGTGTGTTTAATACTCCAAATTTTATTTATATAAATATGTATGTTCTATATGGTTTTTCATATTTTAAATATATTGAATGATATTCTCATTTTTAATGTCAATAAGAATCAATGAATTGAGAAGGAAATCAAAGCTAATGATTCTTTGTGTGATAATGCATTCTAGTACCTTCCATCACAAAATGAGAAATTTAGGGTTTCTCATTTTTGTTCTTTATTGAATTTGGGTTCTCGTCTGCAATTTGTTGATTTGGTAAAAGTAAAAACTCACACATGAGTAAAAATCTCGAATTCGAACTCGGATCATGACATCTAGTCTAACAATAATTAAATAGATAAATTTCTCATATAATTTATAGTGTAGACCTTAATAACTTAATTAAACTTCACTATCATTCATTCTTTTTGTTCCATAATATAGACAAGTATTATTTTTCTTTATTTTTTTTTAAAGTAGTGAGGACTAAAGCCCACATATCTTTGTATGTGAGACTATCCTAACTTAAAAAGTATCCTAAAGACATTTGTTAACAATACCCATATTTATATCGGTGAAATTAATTGAATTTAATGGTCTGTAAACTCAAATTCATCGATTCTAATAGCTAAGATAGAAAAGAAACAGTAGTGGTAGACATTTGCTCCTCTCTTAAGCAGTTTCACTATACTATGTATTTTCTTAGGTAAATTATTATATAATTAGATTTTTGTAAACCCACCTTCTCCCCAAAAATAAAAAGTAGACGTAGAATCTAATTAAAGGACGTTGTTTTCATGATATAGCTTAGAATAAGGTTTTAATTATAGTTATCATTGGAAATGGGTCTTTTCTATGATTAATATGCAGGATTTAGCAAAATACTTCCTACATTCATTTCATAATACTATCTTATGATTTAAATTTTGCTGGTTGATGTCTTTATAACCACGCAAGCCATTAAGATGAAGCCTACGGGTCCCAATCTTATTGAGCAAAACAAATGAACTTCATGAGTTAATTTTTAACTGAAAGTCGCCAAATTTGAAATTTTCAATAATGCTTTTATTAGGAGCTATTTGGCCCATAAATCAGACTTTTAACAATGAGTGGACCAACATAGCCTAATCTTTTACATAAATTGTTCTTATTCACATTTTTTTAGAAGCTAAAATTGAATTATATTTTCAAAGAACCAAGACTTTTCGGTATAAGGTGTGTCAGTAAAAGAATGTTAAATCAAAAGCTTACAAAGTTACGGTAATGGAACATGCAAGAAATTAAATAAAAATTACATACTTAGGGATAGCTTCCAAACATAAAATTGGGTTAAGTCATAAAAAATGGTAATCAAACAAGAAAGTAGCGTATTTCATTTTTAACTACCAGAAAGTTTGAAACTTGATTTTGTCTAGCAATTAATGTAAGGAGTGCTCCCTGACTCTGTGCTTGAAGATGTGTCTAAAAATTTCACTATTTCTTTCGTTTCAAATCACCAAATACAAGATAACCAATTTTCTTTTTTAAATTTCATTTCATCAATATTCTAATCCATGTGATGTGTTCTAGTTATGCAACATTGATGTTTTTTCGGCTCTCCTTTTGTTTAACAATCAACTTTTTTAAATAAAAAAGTAAGGAAAAATTAAGTATTAAAGAGGTACTTTGACGACTCCAAACTTAATGAAGATTGTCTCTTTTGATAAGGAGTTGACTTACTCGCAAGGTCGTGTGTTAAACTCCTGTTGTAGATGTGAGGATCCCTTTAATGGATAATGTAATATATAAGTACCTCTATAAACGTTTGTTGAGTCTTGAGGTATGTCCCGACTATGACGAACCTCTGAAACCTAACTCATATAAACTTTCTTTTATCAAAAAGAAAAAGAAAGTATCAATGGTCCTTCATTTCAAATAGTTAATAGTTTTTTTTTCATTAAAAGAGGAAAAAGCAAATGGTCAATTGGTTAGAAAATAAGGGAAATCAAGGTTGAGATTGAGAAACTTAATTGAGGGCTCCCACTAGTAATTAGGTTTAAAAAGTGAGTTTAGCTTTGATGTTTTCCTCCAAAGATAGTCTAGCTTTGAATTTTAAACCTTTTCCTAATCACCACTACATTATAAATGGTCCCATCTCTGCATCTAATTTTCATTTGATTTCCATAAACTCTACCATTTCTCACATTAATTTTCAAATTAAACTAATAATTTACCCGATAAACACAAATAAGATTTTTTTTCTTTCTCCTACACATAAACTTGGTTTTTAATCGAAACGGTGTGTCTATTTTGAAATTTCGATATTGGTTTGGCATTTTAAAGACTAATTTTGATACACTATCATGTAATTGTTTTTACATTGACAGTGTCAATCAACCACAACTCATCCTTTGTATCACTTTAAAGATATATATTAGTAAAGTCAAACAATTATAATGATCCAACAACTAATTGACAGTGTAAAAAATATTTACATTGTTGGTGAATATAAATTAAATTATTTTTGTAGGTATATTGATTTGGTATTAGTAAAAAGAGAATTTAAAAATGATAAGTCACATATAAGAATAAGAATACAACTTTGTATAATACTATTAAAAAAAGATATGCAAGTCGTATACACCAAATATGACTTATCTGGTTGATAAGAAAATTGATGTCCAAGTTACATGTGACACATACGATTAGCATGTTTCATAAAAAAATAAAACAGAAAAATTTATGAAATCATATTTTTCGTGTATGAAAAACCTTTCTTTCTTACCTCAAAAAAAAAAAAAAACAAAAAAACTTTTCTTTCTGATTGTTAGTTATGCGTTTCATATAAAAAAACTTGTAATTTTTGTTTTAAATTTTGTGTAGAAGCCTTATTTCTCATTTTATTTTCTAGCATCATTAACCATAATTTGTATAATTTTGGTTCTAAGTTTTGGATGTTTGGATGCTTTTTGCATTCAAAATATTAGCATCAACATGTTAAAAAGTGTGATCACATTTCTTTTTAATCTCCTTTAAGCTGGCATATATGTACTGAATTAATATGATAATGGCAGCCTATTTAGGTTAATTATGTATTAGGCATTTGGTTTGTGTGTGGGGGAGGTATCTGCTCAATTATAACGACTCCAGTAGGGCCAAATGAAACACTGAAAAACTTATGTGTCTAGACTTGACTAAAGCAAAAGCAAATTTGGAGATCCAAAACAAGCACAATATTGATCACTATGCTAGCTATAGATTCCTTACATGAAAATGTGGATATTATTTTTGGGAAAGTACATATGAATGTGAGTGAATAACGTATGGAAACAATTTTTGCTTTTTTCATGCCACAATTTTAGAAAACAAGGATAGCCATTGCATGCAATAGGTCGGTGAGTGGCGGTGCAACCCCTAACCCAAAAGCCAAATTCATCCTTGTTGGAGCCACATAACTATGTGCTTTTGGATTACCTAACTAGGTACTCATTTTTTTGTTGTTGCAATATAAGGTAATAATATTCATTGAGAAAAAACACAATACTTTTATGTCACCATGATACAAATATGGTACATAGAAGGCTTGTGAACAAACTAAAATAAGCAAAATTGTAATAAATTAATAATCATGTATCTTGTAGAATAAATAATTTGATTAATACATAATCTATTGGTTGGAAGGAGCCTATATTATGTAGTTCTATATTAATAACTTAATAATTTAAAAATACAAAGTTTATTTGGAAGCATACCTACATAATGAACTCAAGCATCTGCAGCCGTAACAGGTCCCACCCCCTTACTTTGGGACTGGTCTACCACCTCATGTTTGTGGTTTGGTGGGCCCATTTCATTCCCTGCTTCAATACAAAATTTGAAGTGGAGCTGGCAAAAGTAACATTTTTGGCCTCAGAAAATTCTAGACCTTGGAAAAAAAACTCAGTTCAAACAAACTACTTTCTTTCCAGTACACTAATCCACATAAATCAGTGATTACATTAGGAAATGTCACACATTTTGTCAGACACTTTGGATAGATGATATGTTCAATTTCACATTCTTTGATCCATATTTTAGATAGAAGACATGTTCGGTGTCTAATAATGTTACATGTGATTATATTTAATTAATTAATTTTTTTTTTATCAACGTAAACATGTCGGTATCATATACGATATTGTATCGTAATTGTTTCATGTATTGTGTTATAGTGAAGCTAGTGAACTATTTAAATTTTATGGTTCATTAATTTCAAAAAAGCACTTCATTAATAATAATGGTTGTAGAAAAAATCTACATTCTTTAATTTGTTTTGACTCAAGAACATTACTTTTTCCCTCTAAGTCTAAATAAAACAACTTGCTCTCTCTCTACTTTTGATCTACTCTTTCTTTCTCTCACAAACAAACACACCAAAATACAGTTTTGACATCTTGTCTAAAAACTCTATAATCCTTTTTCTTTTTTCTTTTGTACATAGCAAAAAAAACAGAGCATCATCAACCAACCATGGCTGCCAACAAGTTTGCAACCATGTTACACAGAAACACCAACAAAATCACCCTTGTTCTAGTTTATGCAATCCTTGAATGGATTCTGATAATCCTTCTTCTTCTAAATTCTCTTTTTTCATATTTGATCATAAAGTTTGCTGATTATTTTGGCCTGAAAAGACCCTGCATGTGGTGTGCAAGAATTGATCATATCATAGAGTCTGAAAAAAACATGAATCCTTGTAGAGATCTTGTGTGTGAAGCTCATGCTGTTGAGATTTCCAAATTGGTTTTCTGTTCCAATCATCACAAACTAGCTGAATCAGATTACATGTGTGAGGATTGTTCATCTTCATTTTCATTCAAACCAAATTATGTTAAAGTTTCTCAAAGTTTAGATGTTTTTCCATGGATGAAGGAAATAGATATGATTAATGGTGCTGATGGAAAGGGAATTGAGAAAGTTGAAGAGGGTTTGAGATGTTCTTGCTGTGGTGTTAACTTTGATAACAGATTCTACCCTCCTTGCATTGTTATTGATCATTCTATGAACATTTTGGATTATGAACATAACTCACAGAAGCAGAACATGATCAAAGAAGGTGTGTTTGTCTCAGAAGGTGATCATCACTCAGATCAAAGCAGATCATATTTTGCACTTGATCATCATGAAAATCAACATAACATTGATGAAAACAGTGGAATTCATATGTTGTTTGAGGTTGAACATGATTCAGGTACAAAAAAAGAGGAGGCAGAAGAGAATTGTGCTTGTTCTGTTTGTGATGGTGTCAAGGAAACTATGGTTGATGATCTTTACAAGCTTGAATTTGGTGTAATTAAAGGGAATGAAACCTTGGAAGAGGAAACTTTGAGATTGAATGTTCCAAAGCCTCAGGATGATGATCAAGCTTGTGACAAGACTACTGTTGAAGTTGAGAAAACTGATGAAACTCCAGCCAAACACCTTGAATTTTTCATTCATGGTGATGATTGCAGTTTGATTCCTGTTGAATTGGTTGAATCCACTGCCACAGAAAATGGAAATCAAGGTAGATGTGATAAGGTGGTGGATGAAGGGTTTAAGGAGAGTGAAGATTTTATTCTGGATTTTGGCATGAGTACTGATGCAGAAGCTGAACCGTTAATTGAGAATTGGCACATTTCTGGTGATATTGTGGCAGAATTTTCATGTCAAGAGAATAAAAATGTGTCCAAGGTTAATGAGGTTGAATCAGATCAATTGAATTTTCAAGATGTGAGGTTTTCTCAAATGGATGAAGAATTCCATAAGGATGATAATGTTGAAGTAAACATGGAAAGAATGATGAATGGATATTTTGATGGAGAACTAGGTTCATATGTTTCTCTAGGTTGTTATAATTTTGCTTGTTAACAATTCCACTCATTTTTTATATTATTGTTCTTGTGATTATTTATATGCAATCATTGATCTAATATACTTTATTTATTCTTGCAGCTTCTGATGATGCATCACAAACTCAAGGTGAGGAGGAATATGAAGCAGAAGTATCAATTGGAACTGAAATTCCTGATCAAGAACAAATGGATGAGTATCAAGGCCAAGATATTCTTTCGGATACAAATCAAAGAATGCAAGAAGATTCATCTACTAGCTCAGTCAGGTTTAATGCCCAACATGATAGTGGTAAGCCTCAATTTATCGTCCTTCTTTTACCTCAAATCCATGCATAGAACCATGATTCTAAATCGAGGTTGCAGTCGCAGACCTTAATAATGTGGGAAAATGTAGCCGATGCGACTACAATTGCAGTTGTGATTTCACGAAAACATTTTTATTGGGGCAGTAATTTAGAACCATGCTTATAACTTTCTAATGACTTAAGCTGAATTTATTTTTTCATATTTTTAAAATAGAAATTTGCAATATGTAATTAGGTCATGAGAGAGATGAAGAAGAGTTTGTAGAATTTAAAACCATGTCACTTGAATTAAGAATGCCAACAGCAAG
>Ga0099826_10000302_pt1 | contig 22157 bp, 15 predicted proteins | sample Mtrugardesep15_FD_76830 | JGI IMG/M metagenome (GOLD analysis project Ga0099826, IMG submission 76830) | Root nodule microbial communities of legume samples collected from California, USA - M. trunc garden sep15 | ecosystem: Host-associated > Plants > Roots > Nodule | place: USA: California... | reverse complement strand
TTTTTTTTGAAAAATAATTTTAAAATATATATATATATATATATATATATATATATATATATAATTGTTTCGTAAGGGTAATCTTGTCATTTAAATATAATATATATTTTATGATGTCATAGTAAAAAACAAAATTGTTACATATTTAAACTTAAAAATGTAGTAAATAATGTTATTTTATTTTTTATCATGTGTGCATCTGACACATCACATGATAAGTGGTTATCTTGTCCTTCTAAAAATTAATGCGCATCAAATATACCCTTAAGTTTTAGTATATGTTTTCCTTGTAACCTTTATTTTATAAGTTAGTGTAATTTGTTGAAATTGTAGTTTGTGTTGGTCATTGTCTAATTGGTTTGGTATCTCTTATCTTTCCTTCAGTTTGGATGTTCCTCTCTCAATTGATTCTTGTGTTTGTTTGCTCATCTCACTAATTACTCTTTTATTTGGTTGTGTATCTCTCTGTATTGGGTCTTTTGTGTGGATGTTCTATCTTTATTGACTCTTTTGTCTATTTGATTGTTTCTGTTTATATTGGTTCTTCTATTTGATTTCTGAACTCCCTATGCTCTCTCTCTCTCTCTTTCTCTCTCTCTCTCTCTCTCTCTCTCCCTCTCTCCCTCCCTCGACTCTAATGTTTGGTTGCTTTTCTCTATACGATTCTTCTCTTTGATTGCTATTTTCTATTGCTTCTTTTCTTTAGTTGTTTCTCACTCTTTGGTTGCTTATCTCTGTATGTTATGATATATTAGTTTGTTTGGTTTGATATCTTTTTTTAAGATTAATTTGTATCAGGTTTGAGGGGGAGTATTAGAATACTTATGTTTTTTTTTGGGGTTTATACTATTTATGATTGAGTACATACGTTTTTGTTTCTTGATTGAAAAATTCTCAATGTTTCTTGTTAATGAATCATGAGTTTCAAAAGAGGTGTTAGATAATATGTTATTGAGTTCATGCTATTGAATCTTTTATATTTATAAGTTGAGGAGTATTATGGACATTCTCTTTCTAACACTCTATCTAACACTCATTCTTTATTAAGAGAAATCCACGTGGGTATCACATTTTGAAAATGAATTCCACACAAAGTGGTGAGACCCACATGTATCCACCCAATGTAAGAGTGAGTTTTAAAAAAAGTGTTAAAAAGAGAGTGTTCATGACATTTCACTTAAGTAAGGATTCTAGTTCTTTTAGGCTTTACTATATATTCCTCTTGTAACCCTTATTTTCGTAGATTATAGTATTCTATTCATATTCTAGCCTCTTTCTCCACCCCCCCCTATTTTGTAATCTCTATTGTTAAAATTACAACCCTTGTGCAAAACCTATCAGTGCACAAGTTTGGTGCATTATTTTTTTAATTCCTACGATATAAGAAATTCCACACATTTACGCCATCAAGACTCACATTTGTTGGAACAATCAAACAACTCTAATTGAGTTTGCTTTTTTTTGACGGGAAGATAGCTCATTTGATTTCATCCACAATAATAGAGTCAATACAATAGGGAGGATGATTGAAAATACTGGGACTAGCATGTAATATAGACGCTCGAGCAAGATTATGAGCAACTCTATTAGCTTGTCTCCTAACATAAGCTAGAGCATAAGTAGCATTAGAAAAAAGCAACGCCCTACAATTAAAGAGTAAACTTCCTAGTTCATTAACATATGGGCTATTACTAAGGGCATCATTCACAACAAGCTGACAATCAGTTTCAAAAACAACGCGATTGAGACCAAGATCAAGAGCAATTTGGAGGGCTTGTTGTAGAGCAGTAGCTTCACCCTCAACTGCGGTTGAAATAGAGGAAAAAACCATTGAGTGAGCTTGGATAAGATGTCCAAGGCTGTCTAGGAAACAGATACCAACACCAAATTTTCCTTCGGCTTTGAAGAGGGCACAATCAACATTACACTTTATCCAATCTGCCTGCAGTTTAGACCATCTTGGAGTAGCTGGTTGCAGAGTATCACTGGGACGGTTGCACCACATGAAATCATGAACAGTATCCAACGCTAGCACACAAGATGTGTGTGCATTGACTGGTTTTTGTTCCCATAAACAAGCATTACGCGCACACCAAATACTCCATAATATAGCTACAAATCGAACATGATTTTCCACTTCAAGCGATCTAGTGACGGCAAACATAATAAAGGAAAAACTACCGTTTGACGTCATGTACGATGCTATCTTACCCCAAAGATTCGCTGCTTTCCAACAATCTATAGCAAATTTACAATGCATAAACATGTGCATTTCATCTTCTAGGTCACAATTGCAAACCACGCAAGTTGACTGGCAATGGACTCCACGACTTTGAAAATTAGACCTTGTAGGTAAACAACCACGAAGTAATCTCCAGCAAAAATGTTTGATTTTAGGTGGAACACACAATGACCATATCAACTTCCAATCCCCTGAGACATGATAATTTGACCATTGGTCTGAAATACTCACGCACATCTTATACGCAGATTTAACCGTGTATGAGCCATAGGTGATGCATTCCATATTATTGTATCAGAGTGAGTTCGAGAGTGCAGAGGCAACTTACAAATATCAGATGTGTCTTGTGTGTTCATTATAGAAGCAATAAAGTCACGATTCCAAGTGTTGGTTGTTGGATTGAAAAGTTGAGAGACAATCAGATTGATGAGATTGCTTGCCGGTAATGTGGTAGGCCGCAAATTCTGACGAGTGCGGATCCATGGGTCTTTCTAGACATTAATTTCATTACCATCATCGATTTTCCACCTATAACCAAGAGATAACATCAGAATAATGCTCCAAATAATCCTCCACGTGAAACTTGGACTATGACCAATACTGGCGCCCAAAAACCCGCTTCTAGGGAAATATTTAGCTTTGAGAATTTTGGTGAGGAGAGAGGAAGAGTTTGTGAGGAGTTTCCTTCCTTGTTTACCTAGAATGGGAAGGTTAAAACCTTCAAGGTCGCGAAAGTTAAGACCACCGTGATCCTTACAAGTAGTCATCTTATCCCAGTTTAACCAATTAATACTTCTACCACCATTCTTCTTTGAACCCCAATAAAATGAATTCATCATGCGCTCTATTTCTTCCCCAAATGAGGTAGGGAGCAGAAAAGCGCTCATACAGTAAGTAGGTATAGATTGGGCAATTGACTTTAGGAGCACTTCCTTACCTGCACGTGAAAGAGACCGAGCATTCCAATTTTGGATATTTTTCCAGATACGTTCTTTGATAAAAGTAAATATTGATTTTTTGTCTCTTCCTACCATAGATGGGAGGCCAAGATACTTACCGTGCCCCATCATTTCCACAACACCTAAAAGATGAATAATATTGTTTCAGAGAGTCGAATTAGTATTCCGACTGAAAGCGATGGAGGATTTCTGATAGTTAATAGCTTGGCCACTAGCAGTTTCATAAGTATCCAGAATATTCTTGAGGGTTGTCACTTCAGAGATAGTAGCCTTACCAAAAAGAAAACTGTCGTCCGCGAAGAGGAGATGGGTAATCGATGGACTCCCTCGACAGATGCGAGTTCCATGGATAAGACCAATATTCTCGTGGTGCCTAATGTAAGAGCTTAAACCCTCTGAACAAATAATATAGAGATAAGAGGAAAGGGGATCCCCTTGCCGAAGACCACAAAGGGGAGTAATAGGTCTTACACGATCGTTGTTGACAAACGCATGATAGTTGACAGAGGATACACATTGCATAATCCAACTGATCCAAATATTTGAAAAACCCATTTTTTCCATCATCGCTTGTAGATAACTCCACTTGACCCTGTCAAAGGCTTTACTAACATCAAGCTTTAGGGAAATATTTCCTTAATTACCTTTGGTCTTGCATTTCATATAGTGAAGAACTTCAAAAGGAGTGAGAGCGTTGTCAAGAATGTCTCTACCGGGGACAAAAGCAGCCTGAGAATCAGAGATGCACGTATGGAGGATTTGTTTGAGCCGATTGGCAAGGACTTTTGAGAGAATCTTGTAGATGACGTTGCAAAGTGAAATGGGACGAAGGTCCTTCATGCTCTCTGGATGGTCCACTTTTGCAATTAAAGCAATGTTAGTATCATTTAAAGTATGAGGGAAGCTACCTTCATCAAGCCATGAACAACAAGCGTAAAAAAAATTTGTACCAATAAAGGGCCAAAACTTTTGAAAGAAACCTGGTTTAAGACCATCAGGTCCTGGTGATTTGTCGGGGTGCATAGAAAAAACAGCTTGTCTTAAGTCTTCTTCCATAAAAGGAGCCGTTAGAGAAGTATTATCTTGAGGAGAAATACATTGAGGGATAGTGGCAATAATAGGTGAATAATCTCCATCGCTAGGTGTGTAAAGATTACAAAAATAGTCTTGGGCAATGCTACACAAACCAACTTGATCTTCTACATACATATCATGAGAATTCCACAATTTTTTAATATTATTTCTCTTGCGCCTTGCACTCGCAGATGCATGAAAAAACTTACTGTTTTTGTCCCCATCTTTGAGCCAAAAGATTTTAGATCGCTGCTTCCAATAAATATCCTCCTGCAACAAAACACAAGAAAACTTGTTTTGGATGTTAGTAATAGATGCATCAGTTGTGTGATCATTACTACTTCGAATAGCAACAAGCTCATTTCGTAATTTGTTGGCTTCACGATGAAAATTTGGACTATTTGCTTTGCTCCATGCTTCCATACCATCAACACAATACTTTAATTTTTGTAAAATATTATTAGCTGGATAGTAGTGCCAGTTCTCATCAACCATATCTGAGAGGCTTTGATCAAATAACCATGAATTTTCAAAATGGAAGCTACGTTTCGAATGAATATAACTCTCGGGGTCCAGCTTTAGAAGGATAGGTGAATGATTTGAAGTGGCTGCAACAAGATTAATTAATCTTGCATTCGGGAAAAGAGAAAGCCATGAGGATGTGTGGAACGCTTTATCAAGTCTTTCTTCAACCGCACGAGGAGTTCCAAGACTTTTGAACCAGGTAAATGGATATCCTTCTAGAGGGAGGTCATGTAAATTACAATCATTTACTGCTGAACGAAAACCATTATAAAGCCAAGCCGGTCTCTCAGACCCCCCTCGTTTGTCATCACTTGTAAGAAGATCATTAAAATCACCTATAATACACCAAGGGTGTGTGGACATAGAAGCAAGGTCACGGAGGAGATTCCAAGATTGTCGACGTTGTGCATTGTTATAATAGCCCCAGAAAGAAGTTAGTCGCCATATACCTCTGTCTGAGTCATTAACTTGCAAGTTAATGAAATTGGAAGAATAATTTATAATATTACATTGGATAGAGGACTTCCAAATAACAGCAAGACCACCAATACATCCTTCTCTATCAACAGTAAAGTAAGAATCATAACCAAGCAAATAACAAACTTATCTTATTTCATTAGAGTGAGACAAAGTTTCAATAAGGAAAAAAATATCCGGTTTATAGACATGGATAAGGTCTTTTAGACTAGGAACTGCCTTAGGATGTCCCAGACCTCGGCAGTTCCAACATAAAATACGCATTTCGTCCGGCAGGCCCGGTAACCAGACTCTGCCGATAAAAAATGTTGTTGATCCATTGTAGTTTGTTGCAGAACCGTACGCTGCACATCTTCCATAATGGTCATGTCAGACTGTTGATTCAGATTTGTGTCTACCTTTGGTGCAGTTCCAGAATCATTACTCCTTGAGCGCTTTTTAACAGTACCATTTAATTCTTCTTCCATCAAATCAATCTCATTTACATCCGAAGTTAAATTTGACTTGGTTGTCAAGGGAGGGAATAAAGTAGCAGGATTTGTGAACGCCTCAGCCATGGAGATATGCGTCCCCGAGTTATTAATTACTATCGGAACTGAATGTTGTTTACTAGGAACATGTCCTGCTTTCTGTGATGGTGCAGCAGTCCTAATCGGACCACCATCCTCTCGCATCCACTTTGATCCAAAACTTCCACTACCATTTTTCTTCACGGGGGCACGTAGCTCAGAACTCCAAAGGCGTGTGCCATCATCAGTAGCGTTGGCATACTGGCTGCTGCAGATTTCATCTGTGTGGCCAAGCAACCCACAAAAATAACAAAAGGACCCGAGTCTCTCATATTTGAAATGAACTTCATGTGATCCAGTCTTAGTCTTAATCTTTTTAAATCGGACCAATGGTTTTCGAACATCCAGCATAACACGAATACACATATAAGAAGCAAGAAAATTAGAATTATTTTTCTCGTCATACTCCATATATTCGCCAACGAAATTACCCAATTGTTTACCTGCAGTAATGGACATACAACTGATGGGGACATCATGGACTTGCAACCAGATGGGTATGTGATTGAGAGAAACAGATTTTGGCGTGCTTCCTTGCTGCAAAATTCCTAGTACCAGAAGATGCCCGTCAAAAGACCACGGACCTTTCTTGAGTACTCGCTCCATGTCATGAGGGTGAAAGAGGCACACCTCCTTAATAGACATCTGACAAACAGGTTTCATGAATTCCGACATCTTCTCCTTCATCGCATAGAATCGAATACGGCGGTCGGTGAGAAAAAGGTCCAACTAGAACATAGGAACCTTCAAGGGACTCAGCGGAAGATTGTTGTTCATCAAATTGGAGTTCGATTTCATCCTCTTCACTTGCAATGGAAAGGTGCTCCATGAGAGGATTACGATCGGTGAGCAAAGGTGAGGTGGTCGACGCGAAGGAAAAGGATGATAAGTGCAACAGAGAGGGTGATAATCGTAACAGAGAAAGGAAAGAAGGAAAAGAAATAAAGGATATTCTCACGACGGCACGGGGAGAAATCTTCTCACCAGGATGCGATAACCCTAGGAGAGAAAAACGATCGACTATGTGAATGCTTGGAATCTCTAATAATAGAGAATTTGAATAGCCTAACCGTGTATAACTAGAAGAACAATGCCTAGCAAAACTCTATAAAATAATAGTAGTAAGTAGTTGTAGTAACAACAACAATAATAATAATAATAAAAGTGAAGAAAAAATGAATTAATTAAATACTCAAACAAATTACAAACCTGAAATGCACAGGGGCATAAGTACGAAAGAAAACTCGAGTCTTGCTAGGATTTATTGTATCTTGTATCCAATTCAATGTTGTGTCAATAGACCTCTTGTATGCATCTTCTACCTTCATTTCCAACTTAACTTCCATACCTTCTTGGAAATAACTACCGCTGGACAATTGTGAAAAATTTCAACTTTTTTATATTAAAAAAAATGGATAAATATTATATAGGTCACATATTAAAAAATTAGAGGAATGAAAATAAGGTTTGATGTCCCCATGAACTTGGCTTACTAGGTAAAGGATAATGCATAATACATGCAAAGACCGAGGTTTGAACCTTGAACCACTTATTCACCTATAAGATGAATTTCTATAGCCACGAGGCTACTTAACAAAAAAAAAGTTAAATTATCCATTTAGACTTTGTAAATATAGCAAACTTTAATTTTAGTATGGATAATTTTTTGTTTTTTACTTCATCAATATTAATTTTCTGTTAAAAAACTGATGTGGCAAACATTAAGCCAAATGACAATGCGATCTGCACATTTTTGTTTTTCTAATAGTAATAACCTAGAGACGTGTCATCTGTTAGATGGATCTTCATTAGTTAGATGGCCAAATAGTTTAGAGGAACTAAAATCAAAGTTGATTATTTTGACAAGTATTAAATGTATAGATAAACCTAAAAATAAAGACGGCTTGAATTACCATTTGATGGTTTTCTCATTATTCCACCAATGTCCTGTATTAAGAACCAAAACATCAGCATCTTTCCATTTCCAAGAGTTCCAATCCATTTGATCCAGTTTTAAGGTTGCCCTAACCTTTTCAGTTGTTCCATTAGGAGGCCTGCTTTGCAACACAAGAAATGGAGCTCTATAGTATTCTATTGTACAATTAAAATCCTTGAATTTGAACACCAAGAACCCTTTGTGCTTTGTAATTGGACTACCATTTACTTCATAGATTGATTCCTTGTTACGAACTTCAGAAGAGAGCATGCATAGTAGTGATTCCCATTGGTTTCTTCCAATTGAGTCCCCAACAAACACTAGCCGCTTGTTTCTCAGTTTGTCCAACATCATTGTTGCATTGAATCTGTTTTTTATCAGTGAAACAGCCCAATCAAAGTCTTGAATTTATTCCAACTACTTTTAAAGTTGAAATAAAAAAAGATGGAATACCTTTCGCGATTTTTTAAGTTAGATGTTTTTAATAAGTTAGTCTTTCAACTTTGTTTTTTGTTGCAACAGGTTAGTTATTTAAGTCAAAATATTTTTACCATTACCATCTTTTTATTAAACACAGTTAAAAAGCGTTTATGTAGACGTTTAATGTCTTTTTGAACAAGTAGACGTTTAATGTTATGTTGGTGAATCCAAATTTATTGCTACCAAAACTATGATTGTAATGTGTATTATCTATTCTTAGTTTGAAACAAATTCAATTGATTACTTGATTTATAAATTATAATGTTGTTTATGAAATACTTATCTATAAAATTAGATTTGAATTCGAAAACAAGAAATAAAAAATGCGTATAAGAGTAATCATGTTTGACGTCGTAATCATTTTTTGCACTTACCACCTCAGCGTTAAATGATAACTAAACACCGTTAACAAAATTGGATGAAAAATGTATAACAATGTAAATATTTTTAGACTTAAATGGCCAATTAATCTTTTAAAAAAAATAAAAAAATTAAAGGATTAAGTTGTTAAAAAATATATATTAAAGACCTAATTTGTTAGTAACATCTAGCTTTAAGGATGCATGAGGTATTTAGCCTAAAAAAAAGTGCACAAAGAAATAAGTAAACCTTCCAATGTCGAGAGGGAATAAGCTCAGTGGAACTGGATCAAATCAATAACGAAATAGAGAGGACTAGATCAAGTCAAATACTATGAATTTTAACTGATTAATCGATTAATTTTGTTTCAAATTAAGACTAAATAATCCACATATGAACCATATTATAAGGGTGGTGAAATTGGACATATAACTTAACATTAAATGCCCACGTAAACATTTTTTAACCGAGTTTGATGAAAATAGAATCATTATGTATATATTTTCTAACTTAAATGACCAATTTATAATAAAAAAAACTTAAAAATAACTCGTTATAAACATTTAACTTCACGGATCAGATATCATATTTTATCTTAAACAAAATAACTTTAGCTAGTAAAAAGTGCTATAAAACTTGTAACAAAAACTTGTGGTCAAACATGTCTATTTTGATCATGCAAATTAAAAACTATAGATTTAAAAATTGGTCTTGACAAACAGATTCTTAGTACCTGGGCAAGTTACAATCATTTGGTTGCCATCTCCACTTTGTGTAGAACAAATCAGGTCTTCCATTTTCAGAACACCTAAATCCTAAATCAAGAAATTTGCAATCTTTTGATGCATATAATGGATAATTTTCATCCCAAACCCAATTACCTTCAAACAAATCACACCCATCACCCTTTTCTCCAAGAAACTCAACTCTACTATGTTCTTGTTCCGTTGACAAAGTCAACCTCTCGAATTGACCCGAAATACCAAACTTTCCATCAAGTTCTCTAAACTCCAAGTAGAAGAAACAGCATGTAGTAAAGGCAATAACTAGGAAAAATCCAACAACACTAAAAGATGGTTCAAACAACCTCAAACGCTTCACCTTCCTTAATGTTTCAAACATTACCACGTCTTCCACCACTTTTTGGTTTGAAGAACTTTTAGCAATATAGGACACTTTTTCATTTCATGCTCCGCAATAAAATTGAAGCATTTTATAATTAATCTTTTTGCTTGATAGATCAATTTAGCGAATGTTAAGCCAAAATGGAAAAATAAAGATTTATATGCTAGTTGAACAAGCAACTTGCTATATATATATATATATATATATATAAACATGTGATATATCATACATATTAGATTAATACTATGTATGATGATACATAAACTATTATAATAAGAGTGATTTAAATCTTAAGAAACCGAAGAGTACGTTATGGGAATTTGTCAGAGCATATAAACAAATAAAATAGGAGGGGAAACGTGGGTAAGTTTAAGATTGAGATTGGAAGTAGAACAAAGGAAGGGTGGGAAGAAGCGTGCCACACGTGCTTATTTTTTTTGGGAATGGAAATACCTTCATATTTTGAGTAGAGACAACCCCAAATTGGTGCAAATACAACAGACTGAACCTCCGTATATTAAGAGGAGGTGTTCCATCGATAATAAAACAAGGAAAATGTTAACCGGTGTTTCTGGGGTACTAGTTAAAAAATTCTAAAAGGAATTGTTTTCTTGAAAATTGTATATTTTATTTTTTGAAACTTATAAAAGTGTTGCTTTTAATGTTCTTTGTTTTTTCTTTCCACTTTTAGTTGCTTAACTAGTGCTCGGGGCACTCGTTAACATGACCAATAAAACAATATGACCCAAGTTGTTATTTTGAAGAAGTTATAATATAAATGGAGACTAAATGCACTATTTAATGGGGAACTTTAGTAAGAGAAATTGCAACATTTTTTTTTATCTAAAATTACTTATTTGCATATTTTTTCTCTTTCTTTTGATTTAAATAAGTGATTTTCACATATATCAAGTGTAATCTTTTGTGTTTTTTCATGATTTCGTCGTTTGAGTGCAGCGTGTTGTCCGTCGTCTTGTATGTCGTTGTTTGATTACGCGTCTTGTTGCGATGTTCATTTGGTTCAGATTGAAAGATCAACTTCAGTCAATCACATATTCGATCAATGATTTGGACGTCAACGTTGTAGATCGGAAGCATGAGTATTCTGGTTGATTTAGATTTTATCATGTTATTTGTAGTCATTTTGCCATTGTATGTTATTAACTTGGGTACTGGGTATTGTGAATTTGTTCGCAAATTCACTCTTTACATTTTCAACAATGTTGATTTTGATGTATTCTATCAATTTAAATGAATGAATATCATTTTATTTTTGTAAAAAAAAATAAAAAAACTTTATTTTAAAAACAGTGCATTCATTACCGTAAAATTTTAAAAATTGACTTTTGTCTTATTAAAATCACCAAATACGGATAGAAGAGCATTACATGCTCGTCTTTACCCTAGTTAAAAATAAGGGGAGAAGGGTTTGAGCCCTTTGGATCTGTCCTTGGAGCCACCAATATGGACATGTCCTTGCAGACACATGGAGAGACATAAATATTTAAAAGGATAGATACAATTGAAAACAACATGGATTAGGAAAATAAAAAGAAACGGGAGTAAATTATTTTGGAAACTATAGATTAACAAATATTTTTGAAAAAAAAAAACCACTAAAAAGTAAAACACTAATTTTAATCTGTATTCACAATTCAATTCAATTAATAACAAAATTTGATATCTACACTAATGTTCTTGTTTTCCTTATCTAAATCACAATATAAATAATCACAATGGGAAAAGCTTTAGGTTTCTATCACATTATCAATGTGTAGTATGTTGCAAGTTCCAATTATGAGAAGTTTCATACTTAAGAAACAATGCATAAAGTAACTCATTCCATGTATCAGGTACACCAGGAAGACACCAATGGCTGCAATCTTGGCGATGTGGTTTTTCATTAGGGCCCAAATAATATTTAGATGAATGTCCATCTTTTCTCTGACCTGTCATTCTTGTTACATTCAATACCTTCAACTTCAAAACTTGAGAAGTGTTTGTGTGTTCTAATATTGCAGAATTGGCAATTTTGAATTGTGACAAATTATCTTTAGGTACCAATGAGGATCCAAGCTCTGGTAGTGTTTCCAAATGACAGTTTCCATCTTTCTTCCAATCTCCACCTCTGTATGATACATGTCACATAAATTTAGTTTTCGAAGAATTGTACAAATATATTCAAAATTTTAGTTGTTGAACAATTGTCCACGAGACGTTAGCTCAATAGTAAAAGTTTGATTTTATAATTTCAGACGACGAAGTTTAAATCCTTTTAGACTTATTATTCAAAAATGTTAATTCATTCATCTAGATCCCCTAGTCCATAATTAACCAAGGGTCATCAAGTATCAAACTTTATCTCATGTTTGGTGCAATTTTTAGTCCTTACAATAAGAAATTCTATGCATTTACACACTCGAGTTTGTAGTTGTTGGATCAAACGACTTTGATTTTGAGTTTGCTTTTAAAGTCGATTTGCTAGCTTATGATAATAGACATTCGATTTTGATCCAACAATTCCAAACTGATGAGCGTGTAAATGCTTTGAATCTCTTACGGCACAACATCTGAATAACCGAACATTTCACATCTAGGAGAATAATACAAAGTGATACAACTAGAGTAAAGGAAAATTGAAGTCATTAGGCAAGCAAATTACAAACCTGAAATGCACAGGGGCATAAGTACGAAAGAAAACTTGAGTCTTGCTAGGATTTATTGTATCTTGTATCCAATTCAATGTGGTGTCAATAGACCTCTTATATGCATCTTCTACCTTCATTTCCAACTTAACTTCCTTGCCTTCTTGGAAATAACAACCCCTGGACAATCATGAAAAAATTTCAATCCTTTCTACATACTAAAAAATGGATAAATGTCATACAGGTCGTATATTATAAATTAGAGTAATAAAAACAAGGTTTAATGATTCATTTAGTCCCTGTAAATATATCGATCTTTTTTGATTTCTAACATTAATTTTCTGTTAAAAACTAAAAAAACCTAGTGTGACCTAGCAATCCGATGAGTGCGTTCTCACATTTAAATTTGTTATGTCATCCATTAGATGGATCTTCATTAGCAACATAGTAAAAAAGTTTAGAGGAACCAAAACTAAGGTTCATTATATTTGCACGAATTAAATGTATAAATAAACCTAAAAATAAAGACGGATTGAATTACCATTTGATGGTTTTCTCATTATTCCACCAATGTCCTGTGTTAAGAACCAAAACATCAGCATCTTTCCATTTCCAAGAGTTCCAATCCATTTGATCCAGTTTTATGGTTGTCCTAATCTTTTTAGCACTTCCTTTAGGAGGTCTGCTTTGTAACACAAGAAATGGAGCTCTATAGTATTCTATTGTACAGTTAAAATCCTTGAATTTGAACACCAAGAACCCTTTGTGCTTTGTAATTGGACTGCCATTTACTTCATAAATTGATTCCTTGTTGGGAACTTCAGAAGAGAGCATGCATAATAGTGATTCCCATTGGTTTCTTCCAATTGAGTCCCCAGCAAACACTATGCGTTTGTTTCTTAGTTTCTCCAACATCATTGTTGCATTGAATCTGTTTTTCATTGGTGAAAAAGCGTAAAGTTAGAAATTAAACATTGTATGATCAAAACGAGATCAGTGAATTAGAAGATATATTTTCCAAATCACAAATTAAATCATATTATGACAAAAGAAATGTGATTAGCTAAACAAAGTTGATAAAAAAAGTTGATTGACTGCACAAAGTTTAGGTAATGAATTAAAATTTGTCAACTGTGTCTTGAAAAATTCTTAATGCTATTTTTCTAGAGAAATAACATTTTCGTTATTGTAAGAGCATTTTCCTTATTATAATGACTTAGAACTCATCAAAGTGAATCACGATTTAACATGATATTTGTATCTAAATCTAAATTAAATACGTAATAGAGATTCGAATAAATTGAATATATTTTTAAATTTAAATATATTGTATCCTATGAAGCACAAAACACTTTTCGGATTAGGCGTATCCCGATGTCGGACACGTGTCGTGTCCGACACTGACATGACACCGGCATTTATAGTTACATTGAATTTTGTGATTTTTTTAAATTATTATCTGTATCGATGTGTCAGTGTTTGTGACGTGTCCGATGACCGCGTCCGTATTCGTGCTTCATAAATTGTATCACATGTATATTGATAACGATGTTTTGTATAAAGAGTGGTGTTGTGGATTGGGAAGGAAGAGTGTCATGAAACATATGAACAATAAAAGAGTGTCTCGTTCGTTTAAAGAATGGAAAAATCATGTTTCTTTATTTGATAGAAAACATGGGGCCAATGAGTGGAAAACTAACCAATATTTTTTTAAGGAAAACTAACCAATATTAAATCGTAGTTTTCTCATACTAACAAACATGAATCAAAAATATTTATACGCTTTTTATTTACAAACACTCATTCAACACTTTATTTTACATCTCTCTTTTTGTCATATCATCACTCCATTACATATACCACATCACTCTTTTTATCTATTTCTCTCTCAAAATGTATACACCTCTATAACTATGAGTGTCCACCAAATATTTTTCAATTGATACCAAACAATCTAACAATAATATATTTGAACATTCATTACTTTGTAACACCAATTTAACACCTTCATTACTTTGTAACAAAAATTTAACACTGCATTTTTTTTCTTCATCTCTTTCTTCTAATCATATCAGTTATCACCAATGTATCACATCAAACTCATTATTTAAAAATAATATCTCTTCTCATTATTTTTTTCTCTCTTTTAAGGTGTATATGAAGCGGATGGTGTCATAGGACATTTTTCCAACCAAGGTCACGGTTGCAGCTAATATACGAATACGAAGTGGTCAAAACTAGGGAACAATTCAAGAGTTGTTTGTTTACAAAAAAAGATAACCTCATTTACTGATTAACTATATTGACCAATAAAGGATCGTATCGTTTACAAGTCCAATACTCCTATAAGGTAGAGATAAATTTATTTAATGGACTTGAAAATGATGTAAAATGGCTAATAAATGGTCAAATTGTTTTACATGGAAAAATAGAATTGCACAAGCTTGTCATGAATTTTCAATCTCTTATCCGTATCAATAATATGGCAATTGGCAATTGCCACCCAATCCAAAGGTCCCTCTCAATATTCCAAGACAAAGTGTAAATCCATTCAAAATCATACACCATGACCTTTTCAAGGTCACTATCAACTCAACATTCAAATAATCCTACGTCCAGGTTTTGGAATTGCATAAAATCTTTAAATAATCTTATTTTTATTTGCATCAAATGTTTAAATAATCTTATTTAAAGCGTGTCAGACACTAAATATGAATACATCTTTGATCAGAATTCGAATATTAGTTCAACATATTTTTGGAATCTAACCCGCTAGTCCCAACCACATTTGTTATTAACAAATCAAATTAACACACTTATCCTAAGAATCAACCAATTGTCATCTCATGACAATAGTGACTTACATGCCTCAATTTTGACACTAATGAATCTAGATACATACAAAACTTGTGATAAAAACAATGACCAATGGTTTTAGTTTTGTCATATCTCAATAGTTTTTCTTAATCATTTTAATACAAACACATAAGGTAAAGACATAGAATGAAGTTAGCATTGTACCTGGGCAAGTTACAATCTTTAGGTTGCCATCTCCACTTTGTGTAGAACAAATCAGGTCTTCCATTTTCAGAACACCTAAATCCTAAATCAAGAAATTTGCAATCTTTCGATTGATACAATGGATACCTTTCATCCCAAACCCAATTACCTTCAAACAAATCACACCCATCACCTTTTTCATCAAGAAACTCAACTCTACTATCTTCTTGTTCCGTTGACCAAGTAAACCTCTTGAATTGACCAGAAATAATACCAAATTTACCATCAACTTCTCTAAAATCCAAGTAGAAGAAACAGCATGTAATGAAAACAAGTACTAGGAAAAATCCAACAACCACCAAAGACGGTTCAAACAACCTTAAACGCTTCACCTTCCTTAATGTTTCAAACAATACCATCTCTTGTTCCACGTGTTGGTTTGAAGAATTTTTATTCTTAGTAGAAGACATTCAATTTCTAGAATTAATAGAGAATAATAATTTGTAGTATGAAATCACTTTAACAATGACGGTTGTGATGAGTAGAATATGAATGACAAGTTTTGTGAAGAAGGGTGGCATGTAAGCAATATATGGCACTTTTTCATGTGCCCCAATGAAATTGAAGCATTATTAAAATATTTTGCTTGATAGATGAATTTAGTAAATATCGTGAATGATAAGCCAAAAGGGAAAAGAGAAGATATATGGGTGTTGAACAAGCAAGGGAGCATTCAATAGGACTTCATGTTATATAATGATTAATGTTCATATACTTTATATACTTGTGATATCATATCATATCATATTAGATTAATGTATGATGATGATATGCAAGACATAATGGTGGTTTTTTTTTTCTTTTTGAAATATGAAGGAGAAAAAGAGATGGGTGGGAAGAGACGTGGCCCACGTTGTTATGAAGAGAGTGTGGGAACTGGGTTTGTGATTGGAACGTGGTATGGCACGCGCTGTAATATGAATGGAAGGTGGGTCAGTGGCTTCATTTTAACGGCAATCTCCACACCGCCACCACGTATATATGGTTGGACATTTTTCTACTATTAATTTTCATTTGTTTAAATTTGAAATTTTAGTTGATAAGATGAAGGAAAAAAAAAGGGTCAAACTATAATATAAATTATTTAATCCTTGTAAGATGCATTGTTATATACGGGCGAAATATAACAGGTGTGCGAAATATTAAGCACCCAATTTATTCATATTAAAAATGAATTTTAGTCACTAAACTATTTTTTGTCAAAAAACAAAAGAGAGACTTTATCTTATATTATATATATATATTACAATATCTTATATACTTTTAGAAGAAATTTTCTTTTTTGTTTTAAATAAACTTTTTCTAATCATAAACTCAAACATTAGTTATTTAAGAGTTTCTTTCCTAAATAAAATTACCTATCTATGTTTTTGTTTTTGTTAATTAAATAATATTTTCAAAAGATTTTAAAACAAACTAATTCCGATGAAGTTGAGATTTTTTTTTATTATTATTTAAGGATGAGATAACTAAAATCAAATTAATTTGTTAAAAAAATAATATGAAAACTAATATCAAATTTTTGTTTGTAGACAAAGTGAGTAGTATCACCACAAGAAACTTATACCAACTACGAGGATTTAGGTTGAACCAGGTGAATGTTTTCAACCTATCAATATCGGCGTTCAATAGTCGAACTACGTCTTACATACAACTAAAATAAGATTCTAAAATGATATAAATGAAGAGTAAAATTATTGAATTAAGATAAGTTATTCTTGTAAAAAAAAGTATAAGAAAGTTGGAATATATCTAAGGGTGTGTTTGTTTTAAGGTAAGAAATTACATTTTTTGGAATGATATTCTCATGAATAATATTTCTAGGAATAACATTCCTACCCATGTGCTTTTGGGTATAAACAACCGGGTATCCTTCGCGCGCAACTGCGGAGACTAATCTCTCGAGCATTGTGAGACTCAAATGGGCGGCAAGCGCTCCCTAAGAGTTCTAACACTGCTGCATGCCCAAGGTTGGATTCAAACTCAGGACCTTGGCTAAGTTAAAAGAGACTTGTTCCATCTCATCTAAGCGCTCTTGAGTCCTACCCATGTGTTTGGTGAAAAATTAGATTTTCTGAGAATGTTTTTTAAATAATGTAATTAAAAAAATAAAAATGAAAATAAATGTGTGTGGTAGTGGGAAGTTATGGTAAGTTGAGTTATATTCTCATGTGAATGTCATATTCCCTTTCCTTTAAGCATTGTAATAACAATCGAAGAAATCATTTAGAAATAACATGGAACAAATTTTCAAAACTTAACAAACATGATAATGTTGCATTTTTAATTTCACATTCTTGGAAATCATATTATAAACTTTGAAACAAACACACCCCAATTGCATCAACAAAAATGATAAATTTCCCAACAATTAGTTGGATATTGGCCTCGGTTAAACAATTGCTAAATACCGGTTAAAACCAAGATGAAAGTTTTTAATCTAACAAAATCGACATTTGTCAATTGAATTAAGTATTACAGCAACTAAAATCAAATTCTAAACTGATATAAATTAAAGAACAAAATTGTTGAATTAAGAATAATCCTCTTACCATAAAAATAAAAGGACAAGAAAGATGAATTCAAATTGCATTAAAAAATTCCTTCAAAAAGAGTGAAATTTGTTCCAACAACAAGCTGCATATCAGCCTCAGTCAAAAGAAAGCGTTTGAGCCTAATTTTGATCACTTGTATTTGCTGGAAATCTTCTTGTGAAGACAATATTATATCCAAGCTTCATAGTTGTGGAGTAAAGAGAATTTTAAGAAGCTCCTAAAAAAAATTGAGCATGTTCTCAGGTAGATGCATGAAATGTGAATTATTTTAACACATTAAAGAAACATATTGCTATGCTACTAGTAAAAAAAGATCTATTCTGAAGACAAAGGTGATTCGAATACAAGATTCTTTCATGTGGCTGCAACTTCTAAGAGGAAAATCAACCAAATTAATTGTCTAGAGGATAAGAATGGAGTGATGTGTAGCTCTATTAATGGTATTAACATTGCTCAATACTATTTTGCAGATTTATTCCAAAAGAAGCATAGTTTGCAATATTTGGTCTTGAATGCAATGTCGCCTTCTATAACAAATGATGGCAATGAAGCTTTGACTGCTCCTTTTCGTTTTCACGAATTCGAGGAAGCAATGTTCTATATACAGGTTGATATGTGTCCAAATCAAGGGTTTTATCAATACTTCTGGGATATGTGTGGTCAAGAAATATTTGTAACAGGTTGCCTTTGGTTAGAGTATGGTACTTTTCTTTCTAACTTGAATACAACAAATATTGCCTTGATTCCTAAAGGTGAGATCGAAACAACTATGAAGGACTGGAAACCTATTGCTCGCTCTTTGCAACATGTTGTATACGGTTGTTCCTGACATTCTTGCTAACAGGTTGAAACAAGTACTTGATAAATGTATATCTGACAACTAGTCGACTTTTGTTTTTGGAATATCTATTCTTGACAATGTTATGGCAAACATAGAAATTTTTCTATATATGAAATCCATGACTATGTGCAAAATAGAAGATGTAGCTTTAAAACTTGATATTAGCAAAGTCTATGATTAAATTGAGCCGAAAATATGCAAGAATGCTCTGATTATTTCACATCTTTTTGCTGATGATTGGCTCTTATCATTCCAAGCATCTAATAGTGTAGCTCTCTCGATGAAACATATTATATCTATTTACGAAGACGCTTTGGGTCAAGCGATTAATTTACATAAGTCTGAAATCTACTAAAGTAGGAACGTGACCACTAATGTTAAGAAATTAGTTGCAAATAATTTGGGGGTGAAACAAGTGTCAGGTACTAGTAAATATCTTGGGATACCCTCAATGGTTGGGAAGAGGTAAAATCAACTTCAAATTCATCAAGGATAAAGTTTGGAAGAAAGTTTGTAGTAGTGTGTCTATTAGGCAAGTAAAGAGGTAATGATTAAATCTGTTTGCAAATTATTCCCTCTTATATTATGAGCATTTTTCCAATTATGTCGTCTCTTAGTGACAAAATTGAAAAAACGATAAACTCCTTATGGTGGGGTTGTCACAAGGAGCAATATAAAGATATTCATTGGCTTTCATGGGATCGACCGGCTATCCACAAAAAAATGTTGGCGATATGTGTTTTAAAAGAATTTTAGCTTTTAATCATGCAATGCTTGGTAAACAAGCCTGGTAGTTTTTGGCGAATCCGGGTAATTTAATCACTAGTCTTTTCAAAGATAAATACTTGTCGAGAAGTTGTTTTCTTGAAAAAAGTATTGGTCATAACCCAAGCTACGTTCGGAGAAGCATCGGGAGTGGCCGGAGTGCAAGGTTTGTCGTTGGTGAAGGTTACAAGTGATGTGTAGGATCAAGCCACAACATCTTATTATGGAACTGTAAAAGGGTGTTAATTGTCTAAGCCATCGTGTTCTTTGTGCCAATGACTTAAAAGACAACCTCCACCTTTATAGAGTAAACCTAAATAAATTGTATTAAATTGAGTGAAATGATTACAAACCAGGTATTAATAATTTTTTTTTAACAACCAATTAAGCCTCTTATTTAAGTTAACTACTACTAAGAATTAACCAATAAATTTTATTTGAATTTGTGTCAAAGTAAGACTTCCTTCCTCTAAACAGAGGAAATGATCGCATTCTGCTCTTATGATATTCAAAAAAGAAAATGGAAACCTCAACCGAAATGATAATAATACTATAATAACAACCATAAATAACCAAATATAATAAGGAGATTTATTTATTATAGCGACTTGATGTCTCTATTTTTAAGCAGCTATACAAGCACAGCAACATTAAGCCATACACCACTGGAACCGTCATATAGCTCCAATTTTATCATTACTAGTAAGCACACAATACAATAGATTATATGTAATTATTTAATAGTTATAATTTACTTATTAATTTTTAATAAAGTTACCGTTAATATTTCCGCCATTGCCATCACCATTAAAATGGTTACCCTTATTATTTATTTGGACGCCTTGGCGATTGTCGAAGTTGCGAACTTTTTTTCGATCACCCGGATTTGCACCTAAGTTGATTTGGTCTCCATTGCCACCAAGGTTGAGGCATCCATTACCATTGCCATGAACATAACCGTTGTTGTTAATAAGACCGTTCATATGTGGTGTGCCACGAGCAACAACAGGCCTGCCACCGTTGCGGTTGCGTCGTCGGGGTTGTGGTTCTTCCTCACTAGCATTTTCATCCCAGAGGCGCATAAATTGCATGAATGGTTCTCCCATTTATGTTAGCTAGCTAGCTAGGATTAGGAAGGGCTTAGGTTTTGGATGCCTCCTAGGAGATGTTGTGCCATTCTATATATAGAATATGTCTTGCTTGGGATATAATAAGTGTGACCCTATTAGCTTAAAGAGTAAGCTAAAGTTGACATATTTAATTAATTGTAAAGATCGTCAAATTGTGAACATACGTAAAAAAAATATTAAATCTCTTATGAGATGAAAATTTATAGACAAAAAAGCCCTAGTTAATATTTTAGAAAATATCCATACATTTTATAGACATACTCCATTTAGTACTTTTTATAGGAAACAAAACACGTAAATCATCAAAGATCAAAAAATCATCATGGAGAAGTAGTTATTTTCATTTAATTTTCAAATAAATTATTATTTTTTCTCAATGAATATCCCTATAATAATTACTCTTAATTCCCCCAAGTTAACCTACTTTTAATATTTTCTTTCATAATATATATAAGGGCACAAATGAAATTTAACATCTAATTTATTTGAAAATATGTCAATATTTCTTATAAAAATGACACATTTGTTTCTTATAAAAAGAACCTAGAGGGAGTATTTGTTTTCTTCAAATCAAGACAATTGCAAGAAGTGATTTATAACATGAGACAAATGTAAACTTATTTGGGTTAATCGAGTAGTATTGGCTTGAGACCTTGGAATGTGCTCTTTTAAAGATTTAAATTTTGATTTTGCGTTATTTCAATTTCGGTGGATTTAAGTCCATACGGAGCTATGCTCTGACTTTTAATTGACTCACACAAATAGACGGTAAAATTGTACCTCTCATATTATTCGGTCTTTGAACCGGATCCGAGTTTAAAAAAACAAGAGACCTAAAAACAAGTTGGAAGGGAAATAATATTTCATATTTTGTAGCATCAGAAAGAGTAACTCTCACACTCTCACGGCTTTCTTCTCCTGCAAGCCAATGAATCCTACAAACATGACAAGTAAGATTTATCTTATAATATTATAATATGGTATAAATTTGTATGTATCATTTTGGTTTATTGTGATAATTCTAACATGGAAGAGTTCCTTTTTTTTTTTTGAAGGACATGGTAGAGTTCTATCACTGTGATACTGGGTTCGTGCATTTTTATTAGTAATCACTACAACATTTTGACTCTATGAGAACGCCTAATTTTTCTTATGTAAAAAAATTGTTCTCGTAGGGTATTAAATACAACGGTTAGTGTATTCTGTTTTGGTAACATATGACCTTTTTTTTTTCAATTTGTATGCCACGCCTCAAAGTCGTTGTGGAATATGGAAGCAGAACGGATTTTTGTAGGTTATTTTTGTAAACAAATAATAATCGTTTTGATATACTCTTTTTAATCATTTCAATAAAAATTATGGTAAAATAAAGAGTAAATTACACTCCCCTCCCCTCAAAGATGCTTGAAATACA
>Ga0099826_10000301_pt1 | contig 22215 bp, 18 predicted proteins | sample Mtrugardesep15_FD_76830 | JGI IMG/M metagenome (GOLD analysis project Ga0099826, IMG submission 76830) | Root nodule microbial communities of legume samples collected from California, USA - M. trunc garden sep15 | ecosystem: Host-associated > Plants > Roots > Nodule | place: USA: California... | reverse complement strand
TATGCATTACACTTTAATCTATTATAACTTAAATAAATATTTTTATGATATATAGTAATTTTGAACCACCATTTAAGAAAAATAAATTCATTTCTTTATAATTTAAATATCAATGATAATTAAGTTTAAATATTTTGCTATTAATATCATATTTTATAGTATAAAACTAACTTTTAAATAACCATGTTTTATTGTATTTAGTAATTTTTTATATATTTTTATTTTATTTTGGGTTGTTTATTTTGTATTAGGGTTTAAAACTATATGATAATGAAATTGTGAATAAAAAATAAAGAAAAATATGTATTCAAATTTTGATTATATTAAAATAGACCCGCAATACTGTTTTTTTCCAAAGTGTGTTAGATTATTATTTTTTTTGCTAGATTATTAGAAATAAAAAAAATATCGAGGGATTAAAGTGTTGATTTTAACATAAGAAGGGAGGGGAATGTAATTCAAGTTTCTCTTAGGGGAGGGGAGTGAAATATTTTCTAATATATTTTGAATAAGAGGGGAGTGGAGTGTATATTTTAACATAAGAGGGGAGGGGAGTGTAATTCAAGTATCTTTAAGGGGAGGGGAGTGTAATTCAAGTATCTTTTAGGAGAAGGGAGTGTAATTTACTCTTTAAAAAAAGTAAATATTTCAATTTTTAACATTTAAGCTAAATTAATCCAATGGTCATCAACTAATTCTCAATTTTCAGTTTGGTCTCATAAGTCTTAAAATCATCATTTTATTCCCTTATCTTTACTAACAAATTTCAAAAGCGTCTTTTCTGTCAAATAGCTAACTGTGTGCTGTTACTTTTTTCCATTTCTTCATTTAAAAAAAACAACAAAAAATATAAACTCTTCTTCGTGAATTGTTCTTAAGACTTTGCACAAAGATGAAGTGGTTGAATGAACAAGAAGTGTTGATGAGGAGGTGGCGTGAGAGCAAGGGTGTGAGTGTGACTAGGGTCTGTGTTTTCTCTTACTACTCGTTTTGTTTGAAGAAAAGCAAGTAGGGTTAGGTTCTCTTGTCATGGGCGCATGAGAGTTTAAAAATGGGTGATAAGATGGTTTAAAAAAAAATGAGCTGCGGCTGAGATCAAACTTGGACAAGAGACAAAAGGGAGAATTCTTTGATTATAATTAATTGAGATAATAAAAGAAATCAAGCTTTTAAAAGCTATTGACCAACAATTAGACTATGAGATTTTATTGAGTCGGTTATCAAACTAAAAATTGCACTTAACATGATTTTGATGGATATTGCTGGAGCTTCGTTTTATTCTAAATTCAGTTCCAATATTCAACTTGTCTGCTTCGATTGCATGTAACAGAATGTAAGGTCTCCGTGCTTATCTAAGTTTCATAAACATAACTGGCCCTTCGAAAGCATGATAATTATATAGGCTTTTTCTTGACTTACATGTGGTTTTTAGTTGCAATGTTTATGATCAGTTATGAAATAGACACGGAGACTTGTTAATTTTCGTTTTATATGGGTCGATTAAAGTTAATTGTTTTCTCTCTGTATTTATGGAGACTTGTTATTAACGTTTTAGATAAAATAAAAAATAGTCAATAAGCATGTTAACTTATGGAGCGGTAACCTTCGCGCAACTGGTAAAGTTGTTGTCATATGACTGTAAGGTTACAGGTTTAAGTCCTAGAAACAGTCTCTTGTGTAAAAACATGATAAGGTTGCGTATAATACATCAAATGATGAGACATCTTCCTAAACCCTGCGTATGCGAGAACTTCAGTATACTAGATTGCTTTTTTTTAAGCATGTCAACTCAACATATAGAATATATTGTAGTAGCAGGCCAACTTATGAAAATAGTAAATAAACACAACCGGTGAAAATAGTGCAAGTTATAAAAAATGTACAAGACTGGATCGTGTAAGCGTACACTAATAAAAAAACTCAGTCTATATAGAATACACTAATAAAATAATCCATAATTTTAACACCTAATGGTTGGCTGAGATGATAAAAACCAATAAAATATGCATATTTGTGATAGCATTTATTTTTCTAAACATGTGTCTTTATGGATTTTTGTGGGAGAGAGTATCTAATAGGAAGGCGGCATGTTATTGAAATGATTGTATGTTAGGGAGTAGGTGTTAATTGACCATTTGATTAATTGTCATGGGCACACATCTATGTTATTGTTAATTGTTTAATAACCAGTGATTGCGAATCAATGCCTATTTATCGACTAGTAATCGACATTCCAAGTAATTTTTACAGTCTAGCTTAATCACTTATAGATTAGATACACTAAAATAAAAATAAAAATTAACATTATAAATAGCTAGGAAGAAACTACGAAATTGCTAGGTACTTGCGGCTAGAGATTTACTTAAAAATTACTGTGGCATATCCTAGCCAAATAGTTATGAAACTTAAATTTTGTATAGTAATTTGCTAGGTATTTGTTTAAAAATTGCTAGGATTTTCTAACTATTAGTTGCAAATTAGCTAGGAAATATTTTGCTAGTAATTTGCCGCCCAATCCATACTACGGTATGACGGTTAGGTAAATAAGGTTTGCTAGAAATTAGCTACGATTTGATTTGTAGCAAATTCGTGATTTTCTTGTAGTGGTCATTCAGGGCACTCAGGGTCAATCCAGACATTTTCAAACTGATTATTTTGATGTGATCAACTGTACTTATGTTTTCTAAACCTTTGGAAACATCTAATGACTTCGATTGATCTTGATTTTGTGAATCGAATCAAACTTTTAGAAAAATGTTCAAGAATAAGAATTTTTCCGAAAACTCGTTTTCTCAAGGAAAAAGGTTTAGTGTTAAGTTTGCTTTGTTTTAACTATGATTTATAAAATAGTTTTGATGATGATGTCTTGGTGATGATGATTTTATTGATGATGATTATTAATGATGATGCATTCTTACATGCAAAGTGACGATGAAATTGATGATGAACGCAGGTATAAAAGTGACGATGTTAATAAAGATGAATTGGGTTGTGAACGTATGCATTATTGAGTCATATGTTCATGCATTCATAAGTTGTAGGATATTTATATCCAGTGAATATGATTAGGATACTCGTATCCAGTGACGATGATTAGAATACTTTATATTCAAGTGACGATGACTGGTACCACATGCATATAAAGTCATGTCTAGGTGCATTGCATACGTCATTAATGGTTTGAATGTGTAATGTTTGATATGTGCTCGGTGAACCTTGGTGCGTTATGTACATTGGTGAATTTGGTGAAAGTTGGTGAATACTTGATGATGTGAGAATGTGCTTGTGAATTATTATACTCGTATGTTAGATGATCTTTAATGATGTTGAATTGCTTAAGTGCTGCTCGATTCATTTGATAATTAATTATACCGTTTATTTTCATTTGATTATGCTTTCATTGCTTTGAATGATATCTAACCCCTAATGGTCGTTTAGTTGACCGCCTACCTTATTCGTATGAATGGGTAGATGACGTGCAAGATTAGTTTGCTTGGCTTGGTGAGTATTTTGTTTGAGGACTAGCATGGATGCTACCTCAGAGTCTTAGTGTGTCGGGCTCTGATTAAGGGTATTTGTTATTGTCTTTTATATTATGACTGTATGAGATGTTTAATACTCAGTATGTTAAGATTGAAGTTTTATTTTGGGTGATGTAGTATGGTTATATGACATGGCTACTTTGGAGGATTTTATTACCTGTTGATGAGTTGTATGATATTATTTTCCGCTGCGATGTTTTGAGAAAAATTAATCTTGCATGTTTTGAACTTATTGAAGAAGTAGCATCTAAATTATTTATATGATTCTATCATTGCGTGTTTTATCGCTTTAAAGGGTTTAGGGTGTTACACCTTGCCATTCCGGTTAGAGAATAGCCAAACAGCCTGAGTCGTTTGTCTGATTCTGACACCCTAGTTGGGTTGATTGTGCTGCCGACATCTAGAAAGTGTTTCAAATGAGCGTTGCAATCTTCCGTCTCCTTACCTAAAAATTGGTTAGATTTCAAATTAATCATAACACTGTTCTTGATGTCGAACACCACCGGGTTTGTTGGTTGGAAACCAAGTGATACTTCATCCAAATTGTCCAGCCTTCCATAGTCTCTTAGGCTAACACGGCGTTCTTCTCCCATTTCTGACTCGTCTGATGAATAGTATGGAATAGGGATTATTTCCTCTTGTTCTGTCCTTTCTCTAGCAAGTCGGGCTGCTTTCTGAAGTGCTCATTCAGTTTTGTCTATGTTTGGATCAAAGTGCAAAATACTTGTTTGGTATTATGCATAAAACAAACTACACAAAGTTCTTAATAGGACATAGTCAATTGGAATAATATTTTCGGTATTTTTAAATTGGCTTATTTGATTCAATGATCCCTCAAATAATTTCAAGTTTTCATTTTGGTCCCACAATTAATAAAACATATCGTTTAGTCCCTCACTTTTTCCTTCGTTTGCCAAATAAATCCTCACTGTTAAGTTTAACCCAAATAATGTTTATGGTGGAACAAACTCCCACCGCCAACTCCAATTGCACACCAGTGTGGGAAAAAATGAGTTCTTTTTATTTTAGCTTTGTTTCTTATATTTTGTTGTCTTGCTTTTAAATAATTAAATGATAGTGTTGAAATAAGAACAAATTGAAAAGAAAAAAAACATATAGATATGCATTATTTTGATAGATGGTGATGATGTTGTTGTTGAATTGATGATGATTCCAAATTCTGGGTATATAGGGATGATGTTGTTGATTTGATGATGATGTTGTTGTTGTTATTGTTTAATCGGAGTTGCTATGTTGTTGTTGGGTTTTTTATGAAGATCATGAACAAGAAGATGGAGATATGACAAGGGCAGTTTAGTAATCAATTGTTTTTTGTGAAGATCTAATGGTCTCTTTTATGATAAATAGATCGAATGGTTAAAATTAACAAAATTAATAAGGTTTACGATGGACCATTTTTAAGGTTGGTTCATCATAGACATTTGGAGTTAAACTTAACAACCGGGATTTATTTGGCAAATGGAGAAAAACCTGAAGGACTTAAACGTACGTTTTATTAATTGTGGAACCAAAATGAAAACTTGAAATGATTTAAGAGACCAATGGATCAAATAAGCCTTTTAAATTTTTTGGTATTTTCAAAAAAAAATTAAAACAAAAAAAATAAAACGCGAAAAAATGACTGAAAAATAAAGATAAAAAACTTGATGCGTATCAGATTAGGCAAGTGTACCAAATTATTACTAAATAATAAAGTGACAAACAGAGTATCATATCAAAAAGATTGTTTTTGCAGTGGAAATGCGTTATTGCTTTCAACGTAAAGACCAATGTTCGACTCCTCCTACCTCTCCTTTGATCCTCCACCCGTTTCGCGATTTCTTTGCCCACATTAAAATGGATTTGTAGCAAGCTTTTCCTTTCGCCTATGATGCACTAAACATCAAATTCTTGAGTGTAGTGTCTTAGAAAACAAACACTAGAAGAAAAAAATCAAATATTCACACAAAAAGAACATCGAATAAATAAAAGATGTGTTAATAAGTTTTTAACCCCATGTAATATAGGGCACTTTTGGTTTTTCCCTGTAAAATTTTTTTCTTGGATTTGGTCCTTGTAAATTTTTTTTGTTTTAGAATACCCCCTAGACCAACTAACTGTGCATTTTTGCTGATGTGGCACGCTCAGTCACCTATTTCCGATGAAGTGGCGTGCTGACCATATAATTAATTTTATTTTTGTATGGGGTACACGTGACATTTGTGACTTTTTTGAATAAAAAAAATATTTTTTTTTTAAAAAATCTATAAAACAGAAAAAAAAATTATGAAAAAATAAAAAAGAATACCAGAAGAATTTTAAAAAATTAATAAAAAGGAAAAGAAATTTGGAAAAATTAATAAAAATGAAAACAAAAATCAGGAAAATTAAAAAATAAAAAATAAAATCAGGAAAATTTTTAAAAAATGAAAACATTTTGGAAAAAATTAACATATTTCGAAAATTTAATATTTCCATATATTTTTCAATACCGAAAAAATTTTAAAAAATTCATATTTTTTTTTCTCGAAAGTACGAAGTTTTATTTCATAAAAGATGAAAAATTCAGTAGCTTAAAATATTTTAAATTTTTTAAAAATAATAAGAAGACATATTTCGAATTTTTTTAAAAAAAAGTTCTGATTTTTCTTTCAAAATTGAAAAGTTTGTTTTTTATTTTTAATACAAAAAATAAAAATATTGGAAAATATTTTCATAATTTAAAAAACATAACATTAGATCATTAAGAATAGAATTAAGCGTTTGTCATTCAACCGTATAACATGATTTATATACCGGTGTTAATCAATATCAATTGTATCCTATTATTCATTTAGATTATATTTTCAAATAAAATAAAATTCCAGAAATTAATTTTCAAAATCAAAATAATTAGATAATATTATATTTTCGAATATTTTTATAATTTTAATTTAATTCAGATTTTTTTTTATAATTTCTTCGAAAATTTTGATATATATTAATTCTTTCCCGAATTTTTTTATTTTTCCAGATTTTTTTCATTATTTTTCATTTTACCAATTTCTTTTTTCATTTTTATTAATTTTTCCAGAATCGTTTTCAGTTTTCCAAAATTTTCCGATATTTTTTCATTATTTTCAATTTTTATTAATTTTTCCAGAATTTTTGATTTTATTTTATTTTTAATTATAAAAAATCACAAATGACACATGTACCCTAAAAAAATAAAAAAATAAATATACAGTCAGCGCGCCACGTCATCAGAAAAAGGTGACTTAGTGTGCCACATCAACGAAAATACACAGTCAACTGACCTAGAGGGGTTTTCTAAAACAAAAAAAAATTACGAGGACCGAATCTGAAAAAAAAATACAGAGGGGTAAAGACTTATTAAGCCATAAAAGAATATTGATTAGATGAGAATAAAAGAACAGGAAGGCAGAAATGAGAATACAATAAGGGAGGCGGTTGCAACACAACATTATATGCTTGGAGAAAGAGAAACTTCAGTATTAATTAGGGTTTTTAGAATTGGAACTTTTTTGTTTGGCTCTTTGGGCCTAGATATAAATCTAGTGTATTTTAGTACAAATATAAATCTAAATAATCAAATAAGTTATAACGAATAACGGTATATATTTAATGTAATATAATAACTATATGATGTATTATTAGGACAAATTATATCTTTAATCTTGTCAAAAAATTATATCTTTAATAGAATAATAGCAACATAATTTAGTGAAATGTGATTTTTAGGGTTAAAAGTAATGATGTCGTGTTATTATTTAAATTATATACTATAATATATATTTTAAAAAAGCATATTTTATTACAACCAGTTTGATCTTGGTTCGACCCTTAAACCCCACACCTACACTGATTTAATGTTCGGTTCGATTTTGATTACTGTTTTGGACAGGTCGAAAGACCTAAGACTCATTTACTTAGGCCCAATACACTCTAAGCCCAAATACTGCATTTGGCAATATTACTCAGAACACACCCCTTCCCCGCGAGGGGGGTGCTCGAAGAAAATGAGACAATTTAAAACGAATTGCAACGTCTCTTTGCACGCTCCCGCGAATCTCTCCCCGACGGGTACACATCCCACAATTTCGTAACTGTTGGGCACACGTGTGCCATTACAACGGCTGTGCAGCCACCCACCTCTATATATAGGGGACTTCTAGCAGTCCCTAAGGTAGAATCTACTCTCTCATTAATCCTATGTGGCAACAGACAAAACCTACAATCGTGGCACGTTACACAAACCTTCATGCCACGAAATTTCCAATAACCAATCCTTTGTCCCACGTTCATCAATCGTGCCACGAGATGTCGTCAACGTGGCACGATGCTTCCCTCTTAGGCATTTTTCCTGTCTTTTCACCAGTTTCTTCTCTTGAGCTCTTGTTCCTGTTTTAGTCTGATTTCACCATGAATTATAAGCAGTTGACTCTCTAAATGCCATAATAAAGACATAAACATGACTAAAATCTAGTGTTGATGCACAGTCATCACAACCCCAAACTTAAACCATTCCTTGTCCTCAAGGAATCAAATTTGCAAATGGAAAAATCGCAGTAAGATAATAAATTACCAACCAATGATATGTTCAAAAAATTCACGCCTTTTCGGTGTAATGATGTATCGGATGCCTAGCTCGTACCTCCAATTCCACAACTCCACGCATAAGTTTGAATAGGTTCACTCAATCATCATGCAAGTCCATTGTATTACCATAAGCTTGACAAATTTATAAACTGTCAATCAAAGTCAGAGTTAAGTACACACTTTTAAGGTCTTTCAAGGTTATAACGGGGCATAGGTGAAAGGCGGATATATTTTGGGAAGTAGTGTTTAAATAATAATGAAGTTAAGCTCATTCTACTTGGATATCTTTGATAAAATCATGGTAAACCAAATTCCTTCCTTCCAAATTTTAAACAAAAGAGTACTAGAGAACCTTTTTTATTCTTTTGAGACATGTAAGCATTGTTTGTCTCGTAAACAAAGTTCTTTTCTTTTCATTCATTATTTTTTTTCTGTGCACATTTTCAAGAGTTAACTCACGCTATTTGTAAGGGTTGCGTGAGTTAACTCACGCAGAAGGTTAACACTAGCGTGTGTTAACTCATGCTACTGTGATGCCTAGATTTTAAAATTTTGCGCCACTTTTTTTACTTGCTTTGCTTGCCGCACAAGTTATTTATTTATTTTTTCGTTCTTATTTTTTTATTGAATAGACATTGAGTGAGATGGTTGAAAATGTGGGGGACGATGGCGTTGAACCTAAACCAGCCAAAAGCAAAGCTTCCTGTGAAGCTTTTGACGTAGGCGTAGGTTCCAACGTAGCATCCGGCGATGTCAAACCAACCAAACAAGTGGAGTTTAAAGTGAAAATTCTTTTTCAAGCTCACATAGTTCAGAACCAAGCAAAACCGATACCTACCGGTAACTTTGAAGAGAAGCCTAAATCGGTGCCTACCGGTGTTCGTGTTATTAAAGTAAACACTGGGTCATTTTTTTACAACAATTGAAAGATGGAGAGATCAAGAAGAATTACTTGGTTGGGTTCGTCGACAAGTGGCAAGGGCCGGATTTACTATTTCTATAGATAAATCTAGTACAATAACGCTATACATGACGATGCAATGTGGGAGGAGTGGTGAATACAAGCGACCTAAGACGAGGAAGAAACCGAAGCTTGAAGGCACGGACACAAGGAAATGTAATTGTCTGTTTAGGTTGAAATGCTTCTTTGAAAAAAAAACACAAAATTGGTGGATTGCAATGCTTTGTGGAATTCACAACCATTACTTGGCGCCAAAGTTATCTGGGCACCTTCTTGCGGGTCGACTAAAAGCGGAGGAGAAGCAAAGAGTTATCGACATGAAAAAGAGCTTGGCGGCACCTAGGAATATTCTCATGGATTTGAAGGAAAAAAACAAAGAAAGTGTGACACTCATCAAGCAAGTGTATAATGCGCGAACTAGATGGCGCAAGGGGAAAAGAGATGACAAGACGGAGTTGCAATACTTGATTTCAAAGTTGGAGAAGCATCAATATGTCTATTTCACAAGAGCAACATAATGTGTCTTTGCTTAATTCCCGACCACTTTCTTCATGTGAAGTTGAAAGAAAATTGTCCGCTACCACCTCCTTCTAAGGAGTGGATGACTCACAAGTTTGGTGAGGCGGAGCAATGGATTTTTGAGTTTTTGGATAGACAAGCCGCCTTCGATGAGCTCATGTCTAAGGAGCCGATGCCGCCAAAGAAACTAACAAATGAGTACAATCCTATTACTTTGGACACTCCGGAAAAGCCAAAGCAAGAGATCGAAGTCATGGATGAAGACGAAGATTATGCACTATCACTAGTTTAGTTAGATAGGTTATGACATTTTTGGGTCGGTAGGTGTTCGTCCTATTTTTTTGTGATATTACACCCCGACATATTTTTTGGTGGCCGGTTGTGTAATTTGGATATTTATGGTCAATATGTAACTAATATTATATATTATATAAATAAATGAAATGAATTATTTTTTTTGTGACCAGTTATGTCACACCAATTATTGCTCGCATTACTTTGTCTCTAATTATTCAACTATTAATTTTATCTCATTTATCTCATATTTGTTTTTCATTATATTTTTGTGAAGTGAAACATGTTTGAAGATGCACAAGATCGAGTTAAACTTGAAGTTCGTTATGTAGATGTGAAAAAGAGGGTTTGGTTGACTGTAAACCCCACCGACAAGTTGGACGAGTTGAAGGCAAAACTTGACGACTTCTTTATCCAAATTGGTTCAAATCATAGAACACGTGGTGATAGTAAATGTGTTAAGCGTGGACTTGGGGGATGATAAGGAAGAGGACTTTTGGAAGACTGTGTATTATCCACAACTTCTCAAAGTTGATAGCGACGTTGATTACATGTTTAGGGTAATGGTTGATAATAACATATTGTATCTATTTATCTGATCCGTTGAAGTGTAGTATTTATTTAAGTGTAATAGTGTAATATTTTCCGAATTTGTGTCCGTATTGTTGAATTTTAATGAATTTGTGTTTATGTAATTTAACGATGAATTTGGGTAATTTTGACTGTTTATGTGAGATTATGTAATTTTATAAATTTATGGACAAATTGGTGTAATTTGGGTCGTTTACGTGTCATTAAGTGTGTTTAAGTGATTATGGGTCACTACCGGCAAATTTGTGAAATTCGATTGGTTTGGATCGTTATGTGTGATTACGTGATTGTAAAAAACACAATGTTTTTGTGTAATTTTGATCGATTATGTCGTATTATCCGATAATCTTGTTAAACTGACGTAATTCAATTAAATTATGAATGTACCATTTGGGTAAAGAGCAGAATTCATATCTTGTGGCTGACTGGAACGAGAACGAGAAAATACAGCTTGTTGGATTAGTTTTAATAAGTGAATGGTTTCTATATTTATAACCGAACTCGTAACAGTTGTAAAATTAACTTAATGCAGTATTATTATGTCTTACATTTATATAAAAATGAACACTTCAATATATCACACAAACTGTGAAAGAATTGTCAGGACAGACAGAATTTCCTAGATCAAACACAAACTATGAAAAATTGCCAGGACAGACAGTATTTCCTAGATCAAACACTTTCACTATTTTCATTTCTCAAAAATAAAAATAAATAAAAAAACAAACATAGTTTCTAAATCTTGAAAATGTAAAAATTAAAACTAAATTAAAACAGAAAATATCTTCCGAGTGTGTCGATGGGAATATTAATTAAAATTATATATTATAGCTCCATTAGGTGTACCATGGGATCATTTGGTAATCATATAATACTCACTTTTCCCTCAATCACTTTCATCTGTTGTCTTGGATTTGTTGGCGTGATTGTGATTTTGAGCATTATACATTTCAGCAACCTGAGAATAAGTGAAGGCATGGCCAAATTGCTCAATTTTCAATTTATTTCATTACCCTTTTTTCAATCTCCTATCATATAACGTATGTCAGACTATAAAGATTGTGTTTTACCTGCTCAGACGACGAGGCCTGTTCAGGAGCTTTGTCAGGCCGAACTCGAATCAGGCGTGGACATCGAAGAGATATGCCCTTTATAAAAATTATAAAAGTACCACCAATAAAAGTTAAAAACTATAATCATCAATCAAGCAATGTTAAATTGTGGAACTATCTTAGGGGAAACTTTTGTTGAGAGTCCCACATAAGATAAAATAAGACTTAAAAAAACGTTTGAAACTGTAGTTCATCCCTCACCTAGCAATTATGTTTTGTATGATTGAGTTAGGCTCAATCCAAATTCTAAGATGTTAGCAAAACAAATTCAAAATTCTAAGCGTCACGATTTTAAAGCCACCGACGTCGGCTTTTGAACGGTGGTTAATTGCTACAAGTTCTACATTGGGGAGTCTCACCTAAGAAGTCTGGCTTGTAAGCCCAAGATCTCTCTCATCTTATAGACTAATCTTTTATGATGGACTCTCCCTTCAAACTTACCCTCTTAATGTAGACCAACACAAATCTTGAGAATATCCATCAGTTTTCATCTAATAGACTGTTTTTAAATACCTTATCTGAATCTACTGTGCCCACTGCAGCTTGGTATACAGGGCTAATGGTGAGGTCTGAAGCCTTCACCTCCCACACCTAGATGAAATGACAAAACATGCAATTGATGTTAAAATCTCCGATACAATGAGCATAAAGCAATTTTATTGGATAAAAAAAAATGGGAAAAGATAACAAGGCATTGGAAAAATTCATGTACACTCTAGATCTTTCACTTCTTTTTAAAAGTCACATTGCCAAAATAAATATGGTAGGTGGAATGGTTTTAGCTCTTTGCATCAAAAGCTTGCTACATTCATGATTAAGTGTAATTAGACCATGAAAGACTGATAGTATCCTACATTGTATGGAAATATTGAGGCAATAGGAAATTTTAAAGAAGGACGTAGTAATACCAATCAATAAGAGGCTGAGCATATGCCAAATCATTTTTTGGACAACAAATAATGGTAGCTAGTGTATTATGTTAATAGCAGGTTAAAAGACAGTATGAAGAACCCAAATTAACAAAATTGCCAACAATTCAAGATTATTCTTACCTCAGTGGCTTCAAACCAGACATCGGGTTTGATTTTATCTGCATGTCTATAGTAAGTCTGAAATCAAAAGAGCATTTCCATTAAGTTCATAAAATATTGAGCACGACTTGACAAGTTCAGAAAGGAACACAAGGGACCTTTGGTTTGGGAATCATTTTAGAGTGGAGGCGAGCAGAACTTTCTGCAAGCTCTTCTTCAGAGAATCCAGTTCCTATGAGCATATCATAAAGAGTATGAGAGAAAATTAAATTTAATATGCAAAATAAAAGAAAATTCAGTAGTAACTTGACAACATGAAAACACTCACCTGTCTTACAAATAGTTTGAAATTCTTCATTATCGTTGTCAAAGCAAGCAAGGAGAAAGGCACCATAGACTCCTACAAGACATCATGTCACTAATTCATTACAGGCTGAATTTAGGTAGAGGTTTATAATACAAGTATACAGAAAATCGCCCAATTGTCTTATTCAGATGTAAGTGAAATAGTAGAGGTCATATGCTTATAAATGACAAGCAACGTCACCACATTAGAGAGTATGATTCATGAGCACCTGCACGTTGCCCACGACCGTGAAAAGCACCAATAGGTACCAAATCTAGTGTGTCGCCTATTCTGCAAAATAGAGCGAATTAATAAATAGAAATCCATTAATACAAGTGCAACTTAAGAAGAAAACAAATATGCCATCCTCACTTGTCCAGATAATCTTTCTTCAGTTTTAGCCAGTTGAGTGACCGCTGGGAAGGTTCATACGTAGCATCTTTACTTAATGTTTTAATAATTAATCCCTCACAACTGCAAATCAAGAGAAAAGCCAAATGATAAATAATCTTGTTCAATTTAATGCAAGAGAAACCAAAGTTGGTAAGACCTGTGAAAATTAGATATACAATCAAGTAGACTAATGTCTATTAGTGTCTATGAAGCGCTATTAATAGTAATGCGTAACCACATAAAGATAACTAAAGACAAAGAGCATATACTCAATTATGCTGAAATGATGAATTTACTTTTAACTCAAATCATGAAGTTTCTAGCTACATGAACTTAAATTACACTAGAAGAATCAATCACCTTGCATTGACAGCTTCTTCAAGAAAATTTTCTATTTCCTCGGCATTATTTGATGTTATTGACGTTGCAAACTGAAGAAATCCAGATTCCTCCTCAAACGAGGCATAAAGATGCTGCAGAGAGAAAACTAGACCCTAATCAATATACCGTTCTTCCTAATATAAACTGTACATGCATAATATTCAACGAGTAATCGTTTCAGAACATCAACAATTGATCGTAAACAGTGTAGAAGAGATCCAATTGGCCTGCCCCGTTAGCAAACTGAAAAATCTTGAAGAACCCAATCTTGTAAAACAAATATTGGATTGAGTACTAACCAAAATGCCATGAGCTATAGCTATTAGTCGATTTTAACCTTTTCAACTTACCCACATTAACCAAAGCATTGCAATTAAATTAAACTTCAAACCACCTAGATGTGCACACACAAAAAGCAGGCACTAAGCCAACAATCATGCAATCCCCTTCCCAGCTCATGCATCATACAGTTCCATAACTTTCTTGGAACATGATGACAGGTAGGAGCCTGAGTGAGTTACGGGAGTTGGGTCTGGGAGGGAATATGGATTAATTTTTAGTAAAGTTCCCATTAATTTTATATTGAAAATTGATAGATCAAAATCACATTGTAGAACAAAAATTGAGACCCAACTAGGACAGGCTGCGGCTAGTCTATTGGGTAAAAGCGGGTGCTTAACCACTACCGAGACAAACTCTGGTGCCAAACTGGAGCTAAAACAAAATCAATGCCAAACAGCAATGAGATAACCAGTGCCAAAAATAGGCATAGGGGAAAAAGAAACAGAGAGAGGCGTGTATGACGAGGAAGCAGAATAAGAGCAAAACAGAGTAGGGTGGGGAAATTTGAACTTATTAGGAGATAAAAATTTATAGCCCTTGTGGAGTGTCCCAAATATAGACACTCATGGGACCTAAAGTCAAACTTACGGGAATTATAAGGCTTTAGCAAAGGAAAGCAGAAACAACCAAACACTTCGAAAAAACTATAGTTAGGATTTTGCTTATATGACAGAATAAGTAGAAACAAAATTAAGAGGAGCTGAAGGTAACTATTAATAAGGTAAAACAGCAATAGTAGAAGCATAGTCCCAAAATTTTGAAGGCAAGGAGGCTTAACTCAAAAGGGAAATACCAAGATCAACAATATGACAATGCTTGCACTCAACCATACCATTTCGGTGGTGGGTATGAGGACAAATCAACGATGGATAATCCCTTGATAAGATAGCTTTAAATTGCTTGAAAATGTGTGAAGCATCAGATTTAGATGTAAGAAGATAATCCAAGTGAACTTACAATCTGCATCAACAAGCTGATATAATAAGTGAAGTGTGTGATAGAGATGACAGGTGCAGGACCCCATAGCTCACTAAAAACAAGTTGTAAGGTGAAACATATTCAGTCGCAGACAAAGAAGGTAAGCTATAAGCTGGCTTTATTAGAGTTTTAGTAACAATAGTTAATTTTCCAGCTCTTAATTAGCTTTTCACAGCTGTTATGTTACAGCCCTTTGTTAGCTTTTCACAGCTGTATGTTACAGCTCTTAGTTAGCTTTTCACAGCTGTTATACATCAGCTGCTCTGCTATAAGCCTCTTGCCTATATATCAGCTTCTCTTTCAATTTTCCTTTTCTGTTTTCAATATGGTATCACAGAGCTAGGTTTCGGTTATGGGGGAGGGGGATTCATCACAAAATTCTCCTCCACCACCACCACCACCTCCTCCACCGTCACCACCCTTGGTTCACAACGCTGTTCCTCTTAGTACGGTGCCACCACCTCTTGTTACTTTTCAATTGAAGATTTCCGAGAAATTAGATGAGAAAATTTTTCTTGTGTGGCGTCAACAAATCAAACCAGTGGTAAACATTCACAATCTTCAAAGTTTTTTGTACTATGCTGAGATACCCGATGAATTCATAAGGATTCTATCACGAACTCTTTCTCTGAAAATCCTGCGTATCGCACATGGATTCAGCAAGATCAGTGGCTGTTATCATGGCTTCAGTCTACGATCTCAAGTTCTGTTATGACACGTATTCTTGGATGCACACATGCTTCACAATTGTGGCAACGAATTCAAGATCACTTTCAGAAGCTCACGTGTGCGAGAGCTCGTCAGTTACGATCTGAACTACGTGCAACGACACTTGATGATCGGTCTGTTGATGATTATCTTCAACGTATCAAGCATCTGGTTGAATCATTAGCCTCTGTTGGAGATTCAATTCCCTCGCAGCAACACATTGATGTTATTCGGTTGGAAGAGGTTGAAGCTCTTCTCATCGCACATGAGATGTGTATGTCCAAGTTTGATAAACTGATTAAGCTTGATTCTGCTTCAATTAATCTTACTCAAGCGAAATCTGTCCTCGGGTCCATTCCTTAGCCTTCGCCTCCCGATTTGTCTTCTCAAGCTAATCTTGCTGTTCACACTGATTCCATTAATTCAACCTCCAGCTCCCATTTCCCTAGCTATGGCAGTGGTTTTCGTGGACGCGGCGGTCGTGGACGCGGCGGTCGAAATGGCCGTGGACATGGGCGAGGACGCTTTGGTAACGTTCAATGCCAAGTATGCTTCAAGTTTGGACATCTTGCTTCCATGTGTTATCATAGGTTTGATCAACAATATCAGGTACCAATTCCCCATGATTTTAAGGGTTATGCACGGGGTCCCTATGGTATATCTTCTCAAGGTGGAGCTCCTCTTTATGGTTATACCAATCCTCTGATTCGTCCCCAATTTCCCTCACCCATTTGCCCTCAAGCCAATCTGCAACCCAACGCTATGCTTGCTAATTCCTTTCCCTCATTCAACAATGCTTGGTTCCGAGACTCTGGAGCCTCCCTTCATGTGACCAATAGTTACGAGACGGAGGAAGGAATACTAATCAATAAATGTAAATCGAGTAGCCTATAATTTTTGAATATATATCATTATAATTATTAATTAATGTTCAAAAGTTTGAACACCCTAACTCAGGGTCCTGACAAAGCCACTCGTTGTGTTGATTGAATATTTTAGTTGGTTACACGTGAGAGTGACTCAAGGCTTATAAAGCCCGAGTAATTGTATGCAACTGTAAAAATTGAAAGGGTAAACCTATGAGTGACTGACACCAGTCCACTCACTCTAAGAGAAAGTAAGACTTCCTACAGTACAGTTAGAGAATGTGCAGTAAGTGCAGCACAAATACAGACAATCAATAATAAAAGCAGCAAAGTATAGTATATATCTCACATAATGAAGAAACAAATCGTGATAGTAACAGTAATATGGAAACTACTCTTGAGAAAATTCTAATATATATTTGAACAACCATATTTATCCATTTGAGTATCCTTTATTACACTAAACTAACTGGCCGAGTATATCCTAACCACTTTGACTCCTCTTTATTCTAGATTTCTAGCACACAGGACTCTTCAATATAGTGTGGAACTTTTTTTTTTAGGTTTCCACATTTCAGTCAACTCATCACAGCCAAAAAAACAATAAAATGAAACTGTTGATCGAGCAAAGATAAGAGTTACCTCTCTACGGATTTTCAAGTTTTCCTGAAAAAGGACTTCGCCATTGAGATGCAACAAATCAAAAGGAAATATGCATACATCAACCTTTATGTCACTCGCAGATACATTTTTGCGGGCCCGAGTACTAAGCACCTGTCATGATCTTGGGTTATAACTTGTGTCTAATCTATACTCCTTATGCAAATATCAGAAATTGGAACGTTGAATCCCCAATATAAAACAACGAGGACATTAATTACAAAATGATGTAATTTTGATTGACTGCCAATGAAAAAGTTTTAGCACATAACTAAATGGTTTATTGAAACATTTAAAAAATACAAAATCAGCATTGGAATTACCTGGAAAGGAAGGATTTTCTGTTTTGGACGATCATATGCAACAATTTCACAATCAAGAACAAACGACAGGACAGTTCTCTTTTTTAATCTGTTCAGTAACAGCAAACATCAGAAACTATGATGTTGAAAAAAATAAACTGGGAAGCAATTGTTGTCCCTATCTCAATATTCTCAAAGGATTCAGTACTCAGTTCGTTTCTGATGGAATACCTAAACAATATATCATTCTCAACGCGTCATTATTCTATAACAAAATATATTAGAATTAGAGTATCTTACTTAAATCATCACTTCGGATTGGTTTCCATCATTTGCTCTCTTTCATAACATTTTTCCTTATTAAATTAAGATTATAGTCTAATATAAGTATAGCTGAGATTTAATGGTTGTCTTTTTGGAATAAAAACCAACATATCTTTCACATCATATCAATATAATTTTTTATTTTAAATACTCATTTTCAATCCATTAAACCTATAGAAATAAACCCATAACATTAACTGTTTCACCCTATGCAGCTTCGTGTGCTTAAGGAAATATGCATAACAGGCACAAAACGATGTTTTTGAGTATCTTAAATCATCACTTCGGATTGGTTTCCATCATTCATTCTCTTTCATACCATTTTTCCTTATTAAATTAAGATTATAGTCTAATATAAGTATTAAGTATAGCGGAAATTTAGTGGTTGTCTTTTTGGAATAAAAACAAACATATCTTTCACGTAATATGAATATAATTTTTTATTTTAAATACTCATTTTCATTCCATTAAACCTACAGAAATAAACCCCATAACATTAACTGTTTCACCCTATGCAGCTTCATGTGCTTAAGGAAATGTTCATAACAGGCACAAAAACATGTTTTGGAACACAAATATTATTAATATTCTAAATTCATTGATTTTACCTTGAAACTGCAGCAACAACGTCAGGAAATTTCTCAGTGTTCCGTTCTGCATTTCTACTGTAAATCTCAACTGAGCCATTTTCCATGTAATGTATCTGTTTTGATACAACTAATGTTATTGCACTCAATAAGAATCATAATCAGAATGTATCTGAAGGAAATTTTGACCATGAAGTATCACCTGAGCACGCTCTCCATCATATTTGTATTCACAGGTAAGCTCTACATCCCGGAATTTATTTAGAGCTTCGGGTACACTTGTGATTGCTTTTGAAAGCATAGGCCCAACCGGAACACCAGGAGTAAATTTACATGTAATTGGAAGTCGCCATACACCATCCGTAAGCAGTGCGCATATTATTTTGTCATAGTCAGGGAGAACAGAATATACTTGTTTAACAATCTTTGCAGCCTGATGCAAAATGGAACCCAAAGTAAAAAGATAAAATCTGATAGGGCAAAAATTGGTATCATCACTGCAATGCTAATGCACTGACACCTTTTTCAACAGCAACGCCCCCCTCTCCAACTTTTAGTGGTGATGCAGATGCACCCCAAATGTTTAAAACGAAAGTGAATATTGCCATCCGCCCCATCCTCAAAAGAATGAGTCACACGAATTAACCAAAAACTCCATACCATATTTCCAAGTCTCAATCCGATGACGTACCTCTTCTGATGGAGACTGAATTTGAGAAGGCGGTTTAGAATGCTCTTCAGAGTACACTGCTGCTTGGCCCAATGCAGATAAGAGAGTTTGCTCAGCGTATCCAATCCGCAACTCTTTCTAAACAACAAACCCAAGAAGTAATTAGCAAACACCTACCAAATTGTGTCGTTAAAAGTACAGTACAAATTCATAAAGATGATTAAGTGACACCCACCTGTAGCAAACGGATTAGATATAAAGGTTCACAGTCAGTTGCAGCAAGAAGAAGTGACTTTATATGATTCTTTTTCTTCTCTCGACTTTCTTTTCCAGATTCCTATACACATTTATCAACAAGCGAAAATTATATAAAAAATCTGGCTCTTAACAAAAAAAGTTTCAAACCCCAATAAATTTATTTTTACTTCTCTTACAGGACACTGACCAGCATGTCTATCAAAACTCACCATGCACACCAAATAGAGAACAACTGATTTAAAAATTATAACTAACATACAACATAGTTTTTAGTAAGTCTTGGCTTTTTGCAAAAGACATGTGCTGCAAAATAGAGAATCAATGCCAAGAGAAATTCTACATTGCACGCAACATCAAGAGCTTAGAAGCAAGTTGCAAACTCAGTCTATAAAAGACAACATGAATTAGGGAGTGTGTAATATGCATATGAAGTTGCGCACTTGACAAAATTTCTTCTATTCATCCATATATGTGTGCAACTGCTTTCTCTACCAATTCATTATCTCAATCCAAATAGTTTGTTAAAGGGTAAAGAGTCCAACGAGTGTTCTATGGACAAAATATCAGAAAGGGAACCAATAGCACACAATCCAATTAAGAACATCTCAAATGTAGAATTCGAATCTCCAAATTCTCTCGCACATTATTTTCCTCCTATCATTAGAGAATACAAATAGTCATCCACAAAAAGGATGGTGCTTTAGTTGGTTTCTTTTCAACATACCACGTGTATCGGCAAACCAACACACTTATTACTAAAGACGGACAAACTCTGCAGACATATGGACTGAAAAATATTGGACTTCAGTATACTAGCCAAAGTAAAAGCTAACATCTTGAAGAACATGCTTACTTTCCATGAGAGGTATAAACAAACCAACTTCATTTTCAAAACATAAGTACATACCTTGGCAATACAACGAAAGGTGTTGAAAACTTGCGTAATAGTCAATGCATCATGCTTCAACAGCGTAGACTGAGACAAACGGATAGCTTTGACAACTAAACCCAAATCGCCTAAACTCTGCCAGCCACACAAGTAACACGAATGAATCATTATATAATGGGGCACAATGCAAGTAACGACGTACAAACCAAAGAACGAACGAACCTTATATTGCTGGTTAATGTGCTTCTCACTTCCACCACAGGCCTCAGCAATCGCCTTGATAATAGAAGCTTTTCCGATTCCCAACTCCAACCCTTGGTGAGGTGGAGCTATCCTATTTGCAGAGAGAAAAACAACAGGACAGAGATCCTCAGGCGTAGTGTTCATGACAGACCTAAAAAGGTTGCAGACAATATCCGTCATTGCAATTCTGCTACTCTCTTTGTCGATCATATCAAATGCCAAGGAGAGGAACAGAAACGGCACGGATTCACCCTTCTTCCACCAAACAACCGAGATAGGATCGAACTCCGATGGCTTCTTCTTAAGCTGTAAAACCCTTTCCTTCAGTTCCGCTTTGGAAAAAGAAGAAGCCAAACTTGGGCGAATACACCTGTTTGAGGGTTCCGTTTGGTGATGGATTTCTGCGTTGCTAGAAGGGTTTTGAGTCAAGTCCGATTCGGGGGTTTTCCTCTTCTTGTGTAACGCATCCTCAGGTGGTTGTTTCTTCTTAGAGACGACAGCCCGCGCGGCGGACATCATCACATCAAACGCGGACGCCGACATTTCGTTCAAACAGAGACCAAGGCTGCTGCTGCTGCAGCAGCGTCGGAGCTTCACTGGGAGGTACACAGACAGCAGTATATAAAATACCTAAGGCTTAATTGGAAATTTAGTCCTAAATAATTATGATTTTACATTTTGGTCTCATAAGTTGTAAAACTCATATTTTGATCTTTGATTTTGCTTCGTCAGTCAAAAAAGTCCTTGACTGTTAACTTTAACTTTAAATGTCTAAAGTAGAACACAAACAGTGTTGGTCTACCATAGACCTTAATAATTCTTTTAATTTTAACCATTCGATTTTTTTAATAAAAAAGTGACGGTTTGATCATGAAGTTCATCGTTTCTTATGGTATATCATCACTGTTTAATTTTTTCCTTCAAAAACAAAAAGAAACCACACCAAAATTTCCTCTTTCTTTCCTTTTTCTTCTCTCTGTCGTTCAAAACAAAGAAGTTTTCTTCTCCATCATTGGTGCCACCATGCTACCCCCTTTCTGAGGTCGTAGAGCTTCCATCTAAGGTTGTATGACCAAACCAAAACCACCATTAAATTCCTCTCTTCTTCCTCTTCAAAAATCACCCATTTATTTTCTATATCTGTGAAATTTCAAACACCTCAATCATCACCTTCTCTCTTGTTTTTCGGCCACCGCGAGCTACCATAAAAAAAAAACTAAATTCATCCTCTTCTTCCTCTTGAAATCCTCAACAAAACCCTTATATTTATTTTACGACCTAAGTATCTTTGTTGTCGACCACCGCACCGGAGTTCACCTCCATCGTGCCGGAAAAGTGAGGAGCAGGATTTGTTTTGTTGCATTGTAAATTTATTGTGTTGTTCTTAATTTTTGTGTTATTCTTAATTTAATTTTATAACTGAATCTGGGTTTTTGAGAGAGGAATATGGGTTGTTGAATTGATGATGATGATGATGATGTTGATGTGGTTGAATAAGTTAATGGTTATTGAAGAGGAAGAAGAGATGAAATTAACGATGGTGGTGGGGTTGCCAAAGGAGGCCGGACGGAACATAACGGTGGCCGGAAGTGAGTGGTGGTGGTGGTGTTTGAGGAGAG
>Ga0099826_10000300_pt1 | contig 22263 bp, 13 predicted proteins | sample Mtrugardesep15_FD_76830 | JGI IMG/M metagenome (GOLD analysis project Ga0099826, IMG submission 76830) | Root nodule microbial communities of legume samples collected from California, USA - M. trunc garden sep15 | ecosystem: Host-associated > Plants > Roots > Nodule | place: USA: California... | reverse complement strand
CTTTTCTTAGGGGAGGGAAATGTATTTTTCTCTAATATGTTTTGAATAAGAGGGGAGGGGAATGTATATTTTAACATAAGAGGGGAGGGGAGTGTAATTCAAGCATCTTTGAGGGGAGGGGAACGTAATTTACTCTATTATATATTATCTATATCAAATGAGCTAGACTCACGCGTACCTGAGGTCATTGAATTAATCTAACAACTAAAATATTAAGTATTTCTTTTCTTTTCTTTCTAAATACAAGTTTCTAAACTTGAAGTACCGATTCTTTCATACTAACTACTAGTACGGGTGTCTATGACTCGTCAGTTTTGAGGGTTATCTAATCAAAAAAATTAAAATAATACCAATACAATCGGTTTTTGCAAACATATGATCATTTATCGAGTTTTATAATATACATTACATGCTAAAAACATTAATTTATTTAATGGTGATAACTACATTACCTTCAATAAAAGGCGGATAAATCCTCTAAATAAGGTGGGTAAATAAGAATTTGCCATCTCTAATTCCTTGAGAAAGAATATTTTTTTATGGAGCATTGAGAGAGATATTATAACATCTTTGATAATAGACATTGATTAGTAAGATTCATTAATTATTTGTTATACTTGATAGTGTGGAACCAGACCAAAAAACAAATATGATCATAAATGTGAGAGATTCGACGATGGTGCAACCTTTAGATCAAGAGGTTGCACGACGAAGGGTGTGGAACTCCAATCTTGATTTGAAGGCGCCAAGTATTCACACGCTCAGCGTTTACTTCTATAAAACCAGCACCACTTCCAATTTCTTCAACGCCAAGAGTATGAAGGAAGCTCTCAGTAAGGTGCTTGTCTTGTTCTATCCAATGTCGGGTCGTTTGTTTTACAACAAAGACAACCGTGTAGAGATTGATTGCGACAGTCAAGGGGTATTTTTTGTTGAAGCTGACACTGACTCATTCATAGATGATTTTGGTAACTTTCCTCCCACAATGCACTTGCGCCAGCTTATTCCCATTGTTGATTACTCAAGCGGAATCGGAACATATCCCCTACTAGTGTTGCAGGTGTGTTTCAATTTTTCTTCATTTACTTATTAGTTATATTGCAATCTTTAATTTGATTTCTTAAATATTACATTTGGATATATCAATCTATTATATTTGATATTTTTTTTTGAAAGATATCATATTTGATACTTAAACTATAGAAATATAATAAATATTGCTAAACTATTTTGATTTATAAAATTAGTCTATGAACTATCATTCCTATTTTCGAGAGTAATTGATGGACAAACTCGATGAATTGTAAATAAGTTAGAGATTAATTATTGATTAAGACTATTTGATCCCTTACAATTTTCTTGCAACACTATTTAGTTCATCACAAAAATAATACCAAATTATTTTCTAATATTTTCAAAGACTAATTTCTCCCCTATATGAAAATGTCAAGATAATTATGAGAGATCAAAATGTATATTTACTCTGATTTATTTTATTTTTATGGTTCACGAAACAGAGTGACAATTGAATCTACTACTATTGTATTAAAGCTAATGTCCAACAAATTTACTAATGTGTTCTTGGTCAATTTTTTAATGGCCCCAATTTAATGGGTTACTGGCCATATAGGTACATAAAAATCTTCTTTCACATATTTAAATACTTAATATCCGCAATGGACGCAATGTTTCGCTCATAAAATAACAAAATAATTAATAGAAATACTATATCAATATTGATATTTTAAAAAATAGTCAATAATTTTTAAAATTTTATCATATTGACTTTCTCATATTAGTATATAAAATACTTTCATGGGACCTGGGAGTGGATGTGATGGACAGTCTTTCATAATTCCAAGTCAATTTTTTAATGGCCCCAATTTAATGGGTTAGTGGCCATATAGGTACATAAAAATCTTCTTTCACATATTTAAATACTTAATATCCGCAATGGACACAATGTTTTGCTCATAAAATAACAAAATAATTAATAGAAATACTATATCAATATTGATATTTTAAAAATAGTCAATAATTTTTAAAATTTTATCATATTGATTTTTTCATATTAGCATATAAAATACTTTCATGGGACCTGGGAGTGGATGTGATGGACAGTCTTTCATAATTCCAAGCTCAACAAATGATGGGAGTTTATCTCTGGTAATTTCTCTTCAACATGAGCACATGGGAGTGTCTAAGGAATTGGTGTATGATATTTGAGGAAACAAAATTATTGAGGTGTATTGTCATTCGGAACATGTTTCCGTTTTTTGTTTGTTTTTCATTACGTACTTTTGGCTGAAGTTGAACTCTAAAAAAAATATAAATGAATGGGATTTAAACTTACAATAAACTAAGTTTTAAGGGTTATAGCATTATAATTTGTAAAAAAGATTATTTGATACTGTATTTGCAGATGCCACAAGAGTTCAAATTATTTAGACATTCATTAATATATGTTTCAATAATAGACATTTACATATTTTTATAACTAAGCGTATTATACGTTAAAATAAAGTGACATATGGAATATCATATAGTTTTAAACTTATGTGAATTTCTATAGACTTTATCTTTGTTTTGAAACATTCAACGCTCATATTTTTTTTCTTGGTAGATAGACGAAATGACAAGTTCATTATAAACTCACACACACAAGTGGAGGTACCGGGGTTCGAATCCCAGTTATGACATCCGGCCTAACAATTTCGATATTTTGCCAGTTGAACTAGGACTTTTGGATATTCAATGCTCACATTTAAATAGTTGTTAAAAGAGATAAAGAAAAACCAAATTTTTGCACATAATCTGACCAGGAATGGTCCTCCCCAACCCCTAGATTTTTCGGAGCCAACGAGATAAAAAAAAAATGTTTCCATAATAAATATAAATATTTTAAAAAAATAATTTTGATTTTCATTCAAAACCACTTTAGTTTGTAAATAAATATGACTCATGTGAGTGAAAAAGTGGAATAAACAATGCAATAACAATTTTTAAATCCACATTTTTTATGTTCCAATTATTTAATCAAAATATATATTGATCATACACTACGTTTCACTTGTCATAAATATGTTGTCACCCGGTGCATTAAATTCGTAGATAACTTTACCGTGGTAAAAAAAAAGAGTAAATAACAATCTCCTCCCCTCAAAGATACTTGAATTACACTCCCCTCCCCTCTTATGTTAAAATATACACTCCCATACACTTTAATCTATTATAACGTAAATAAATATTTTTATGATATATAGTAATTTTGAACCACCATTTAAGAAAAATAAATTCATTTCTTTATAATTTAAATATAAATGATAACTAAATTTAAATATTTTGCTATTAATTTTATATTTTAGAGTATAAAATTAACTTTTAAATAACAATGTTTTATTGTATTTAATAATTTTTCATATATTTTTATTTTATTTTGGGTTGTTTCATATTTTATATTAGGATTTAAAAATATATGATAATGAAATTATGAATAAAAAATAACGAAAAATATGTATTCAAATTTTGATTATATTAAAATAGACCCTCAATACTATTTTTTTCTAAAGTGTGTTAGATTATTATTATTTTGCTAGATTATTAGAAATAAAATAAAAAATATTGAGGGATTAAAGTGTAGAGTTTAATATAAGAGGGGAGAGAAATGTAATTTAAGCTTCTCTTAAGGGAGGGGAGTACAATATTTTAAAAAAAAATTGTCCCCTTTACTATCACAAAAGGTTCAAAAAGTAATGAAATTTTACTTGAAGGGGAAAAGTATTGAAAATTTAGTTAAATAATATTGGATTCTTATTATTATCAAGTTTATTATATGAACTCCTTTTAAGTGTGTTAAAGGGATAAACACAACACATTGATATATTCAAAAGACATTTATTAATGATTGGGTTTTTAAATTTTCATAAAAACTTAAACTATTTACTTAATTTTATAATGAGAGCATGAACTTTATACACTATAAAGATATCAAATTATATTTCATTTTAGATGCAAAGAGGAGAGAATATGACTAAAATTGTGAAGTTTCTTTATGTTATAATTCTATTTATTTCCACATTTCTTGTTATAAGAGTATATGATTTTATTCCTTACGTTAACTATGGTCCTTGTGTAACACGTGAAGATTGTCCAAAACTTCCACAATATCATATTAGCTGTCGTAAAGGCCAATGTATAAGGAAACTATTATGAGATGAATGGGTCCTAGCGCTAGCAAAACAATTGTAGAATATATCTTATGCTAGAATATTCCATGAGTTGTTATTTAGTTTTTCTGCATGCACCAAATAATTGTATTTTTGATCTTCTTTTTTCTCCTAATTTCGTGTACTTTGGAGTTATGATTTGTACTCTAAGATGATGATAATGAAAAGAATTAAGGTAGCAAAGAGTTAAATTCATAGTGTCTCATTATCTTGTAAATTTGGAGGTATGACCATGGTATGCTTATGACAATTTTTACAAGTGTATAAAATCATTACACATAATATTTAAAATATTAAACTGAGTGTCAAACTCAAAGATTTCTTTTAGTGTCAAATTGTATTCATAATTTAATTGAACAAAAAGTTTCTAATGAAAATTGATCATTTAAATGGTTGATATTAATAATAAAGAATATATCATGGATGAGTTTCCATAGATTTCCATCTTGAATTAATAATTTGATTGTGACTATTAAATTCCTTTATCGAATTACTACCTACTTCTATAAAATACTTTTACCCTAATTATTTAGTTATAGAGTTTTAATTCTGAAATAACCCTTAATCTTAAGCGAGTTTAAGATCAAAATCAAATATGAAAGAATAAGAATTCTCAATTGATCAAATATGAAAGAATAAGAATTCTCAATTGGTTTCAAGAGTTTGCATCTAATCCTAGAATATAAAGGAAATAATTTCTTATGTCAAAGTATTCATAAATTCCCTTTCTGGTTCACAACATAAATCATAAAGCAAACTAAGAGCAACCAAGAGATAAAAACATTAAGCACATGGATAAGAAAAATATTTTGATAAACTTATTATCAAAGATCAAAGCACATTTCATGAACGATTCTTTAAAAAAACTCATTCAATGACGTTAGAAATAACCTCATTTTACAGTAATCAATTCAATCCTCGTTTAACAGTGAAATAATCAATTTCATTAGATTCAGATGCATAAACACAGAGTTTTACATTAAAAAATCCAATCCTTGTTTGAAAACATTCATTGTTGAAAAAAATTCTCTTTGTAGTTGTTTTTTTTTTTTAAGGAAAAGATGCTTATAACATTTCATTAATTAAAATGTGTTTAATAAAGTATGGTATTTCTACCAAAATCTGAAAACTAGCAGAGAATGTGGCCGCCTTAGCTAATCCATGGGCATCCTTATTTTCTTGTCTCCTTACAAACTTAATTCTAGAGTTAATGTACTATTGTTCAATGATAGTTTTACAATTTTGAATAAATATCATCCCAAACTATGTAGCATCATGATGTGCAGACGAAAAACTATCCACCACTTTTTTTGTATCAAGCTCAAAATCGATAGGTCCCAAGTGTAATTGATGAACCTATTTTATGGCTGATAACAATCCAACAACTTTGTTAATATGTACCTCGCATGCGGGAATAAACCATTCAGTTTTTGCCAAAACAAAAGTGTTTGTATCATCCCTTAGACAAACTCTTACTTCCATTCTATTAGAAAGCTAGGAGAAAGAGGCATCAATATTGCACCTAAATATTCCTTCAACTGGTTTGATCCATTTCACATTTCCTTCTTGTCGCGATTGTGCACAAGGTGTATTACAAATCCAACGAGCATCTTGCCAATCACAAAGCATAGCTTTCGCTCTCTCAAAAACATAAACTTGAGCAACAATTACCCCGTTCCACACTCAATTGTTTTTTTGTTTCCACATACTCCACAAAACACAGTAAAATAAAGCTGAATCTTCCCTAGATAAATCATGTAAGGCTTTGAAGATAATATTCTTGTTATCCATATCTTATTGTAGCAAAATAGACGTAAAAGAAATGAAATGCAACATACACAAAACATTTAAGCTACTTGGATGTTAAAAAAAATGAAGTATATCCTTACTGCCCAACATACACATTGTACAATTCATAGGACATGTGATTCCTTTATCTTTTAGGCATACACAAATTGGTAAGAAATTTCACAGATTCGCCACATAAAGTTTTTTACCTTTGGGGAAATATTGAGCTACCAAATTAATTTCCAAAAGCCTTATACTTTGAAGTGGGATGTATCAAGTAATTCTTGCACACAAAAACGATATGCACTACAGACAAAGTATTCTCCATAAATTTCTCTTTTCCAGAGAAGCCGATAGGTCGTCACTGATGGATAGACATGATCACTATATGTTCAACTACTTGTTGATTATAAATTGACTGTAAAAAAGGTAGATTTCATTCCTTACGGTCACGTAGCATGCAATCTGAGACTCTCAAATCAGCTAGAGGAAAATTTCCATCTACCTATGGGATAAGTGTAACATCATTTGCAATCCACTTGTTATACAAAACCAAAATATCCTCACAATCACCTATCCTCAATTTGCTTCCAACTTTGAGAATGAATTTAGAATTACATATGCTTTGCGATACAAAACTAGACTTATGTCGAAAAGTCGACTAAAAAAAATAGCATCTAAGATAGTGTCTTACCTTGTAAAGTCTAACTACCAATGAATTAGGATTTGTTATAAGTCTCCAACCTTATTTGCCTAACATAATTCACCATCACCATCACCTTGTTTGTCATAATTCACCATCACCTTGTTTGCATCCAGGATAAGTGCAACATCTAGGATAGTTTCCCTTTGTAGTTATTGTAAAGAGTGAAAGTGACAAAACTGATAAAGGAGTTAGAGGTTTTGAACTCAAATCCGAACGAAGAAGAAAAAAAAAATTAATTACTTACATTTTCCATTAAAAAAAGAGTGAAAGTGACAAAACTAAACAAATAAATTTATCAACTAAGTGATAAATGTTTAAGGGTTAAATATATGTTTAGTCCCTATAAATATTCAAACTTTTCGTTCTAGTCCCCGTAAAAGTTTTCTATCACCACTTTTGATCGCTACATTTAAGTTAACTCGTGTTTATCATTCAAAATATTTGTTTTTTTTTTTGCATTCAAGTTTAGAATATTATAAGTATCTCTCAAAAAAAATTAGAATTGTTTAGCAAAACATGAATTAAATATGAATTTTATGTTTTAGTCGTTAAAAAATTTATCTTTAATTCATGTTTTATTAAAAATAATTATTTTTTCGAAGAAATTCTTACAATACTCTACACATTCATTCAAAAATCTAAAAGATACACATGACCTCACTTAAAAACAAGGACAAAAAATGCGGATGATTTTTTTTTTTTGCGGACTAAAAGTCAATTTTTTAAGGGGACTAAAATGAAAAGTTAAAATATTTATCGTGACTATAAAAATATAGGCTTAATTGCATGTTTGATCCCTTAAGTTTATTTTAGGTTTCAAGTTGTCCCCTTATGTTTCAAGTTGGTCCCTTATGTTTTAAAATTTTCAAGTTGGTTCAAAATGTTGCTCACATTGGAATAAGTTAGTCCCTTCCGTCATTTAACCGTTTAGATATTTGGGTTGAGAATATTGGGGTATTGGAGGCTAACTTATTTACAAAATCAGTTTTATATCATTTCTTTATTTTTTGTTTCATTAACTTAATATTATGTGACATAATAAACTAACTTATTCTAATGTGAGTAACGTTTTGGACCAACTTAAAATTTTAAAAACACAAAAGATCAATTTGAAAATTTTACGACATAAGGGACTGACTTAAAACCTAAAATAAACACGAAGGACCAACCATGAAATTAAGTCAAAAATATATTTAGCCCCTTATGTGTAACTTCGCCTATAAGGGTCCATTTGGTTCAACGAATGGGAGGGGGAATTTTAATGGAGGGGAGGGAAGGGGAATATATTTTAACTAAAAACATGTTTGATTCAAAAGAGGGAAGGGAAGAGATTTTAAATAAGAGAAATGCTAGGGTCACACCCAATAACACTCTCTTTTAACACACCCAATAAGAATTGGCCACGTGTCCCACTTTTTTATTTCAATTAACTTGAAACCGGTTAAACCATTTGGTGTTGGAAATCATTTATTTTATTTTTAATTATTAAATTAGGTTTTAACTTTTCATCTCCTTTGCTCAACCTCCCGAAAACATGGTATTTTCATGTTCTTTCACAAGTTCTCCTCTGTCAAAAAAACTAAACCTATTTTCGTTAAAGGTATGTACAATAATGTTCTTGTTCTCACTTATTTTCACTCTTTACTTATTAATTTATTTATTTCCATGCAAGTCTCGATAGTCATGTACGAGTACCATATACTATTATGAGTTGTTATCCTTTCTTATATTATATTATTGTGATAGCCATTACTTTTTTTTGAAACATATGATAGTCATATCTCTTTTTTAGAATCATATATGAGTTACAATTTTTATTTAAATTAATTGCAACTTATGTTATCGTATGAAATATTACTTGTTATCCTTTCTTATATTTTCACACTTTAATCTATGTGACTAAAATACTTGTCACCATATATTAGACATTAATGGAAGCCGTCGGTGGTAATGGAGATTAAGTTGTTGATGGGAATGGAGAGCAAGTTATTAACGAGACTACCAATAATGATTCATGTGTTAGGTGATTCAAGAGCTATTGATAGTCAAGAACCTTATATCGGAATGTAATTTGAGTCACAAGAAAATGCATACTCATTCTACTCTCTTTATGCTAAATCTGTTGGGTTTGGAATTTCCATCAAAACTTGTAAGTGTTCAAAGGTTTCTACGGAATTTATTGATGTGACTTATGCTTGCACAAGATCTGGAAAATAGAGAGCATCCCCCGCACATAACCCACGTCCTTGTTTGAAGGTGGATTGTGAGGCCAGCTTACGCATCAAAATAAATTGCGATGGAAAATGGATTGTTCATAGCTTCATTAAAAATCAAAATCATGAGGTTTTTCCAACATATTCACATTATTTTCCTTGCCATAGAAGAATCAATAAGTCTCAAAAGAACTGTATTGAAACTTTACAACATGTTGGGGTGAAAACAACCAAAATTTACGCCACAATGGCCAAACAACATGGAGGGTATGAAAACATTGGTTGCTTGGAGAAAGACATCAGAAATCATTTAGATAAAAGTCGTCATTTGGCATTAGAGTCTGGAGATGCAACAACAATGTTGGAGTGTTTTATGCTTATGCAAGAAGAAAATCCTAGATTTTTTTATGCAATTGATTTGGATGATGAAGATCGCATAAGAAACGTATTTCGGGTGGATGCAAAAGGTAGAGATGATTATCAATAACTTGGAGACGTGATTTCATTCTATACAACATATATCACAAATAAGTACAAAATTTCATTTGCTCCTTTTATTGGTGTGAATAATCACTTTCAGGCAAGGATACTTGGTTGCACTTTACTAGCATATGAGACCTCAAATACTTTCACTTGGTTGATGAAAACATGGATCAGAGCAATGGGCGGGAAACCTCCAACTGCAATAATAACTTATCAAGACAGAGCAATGAAAGTGATGATTAGTGAGGTATTTCCAAACACTCGACCCCGATTTTGTCTTTGGCATATACTAAGAAAGGTTCCTGAGAAGCTTGGTCATGTAATAAGAGAAGATGATGACTTTATGAGAGTTATAATTTTACATGCCATACACTTGAGGAGGCCCTGACACAATGTGCTATTAATAAATCCTTGAAAGTGGACATGGAGAATGTCGGGAATTTTGTTTTTACAGGTGAAGCCATTACTTGATCCTGAAGCTGAAAAAACAAAAGGGGCTCCAAAAAGAATAAGGAGTGGGATTGAAAAAGGGAGTAAGAAAGCATCCAGTAGCAAAGAGAAAAAGGTTAGAAATTCTTAATTTTATTTATTTGTAATTTTCACTCTATCAATTTTTGTCCATTGTTCTTATTCTGACATGATTTCTCATTGCATTGCAATTGTTTGTATATGATTTTTGTTCAAACAGAAGCAAAAAGGGGGCTCCAATGTTCCAAATGATGAAGTGGTGGTTGTGACAACAAGATTGGCAAGAATCAACATTTAAATGTGCTTTGATGTTTAATTAGTAGCTACATTTTGAATTCTCATCTAATTTTGTTTTGTTTTATTTTTCTCACTTTCTTAGGAATGCTGATTTTGAGACAGTGGTTGTGAAGACAAGATGGTTGAGCTGGAACTTTTGTTAGCATATGAAGTTAATTGAAGTTTTAAGAGGAGATGAACCTAATTGAATTTTGTATGTTATGTGTTGGGATGTAAACATATCTAGCAATTATATTCAACGACACTGCTTTTTTCCTTTTAAGATTACTCTATCATTTTGTATTAGAGGATTACTCTATCATTTTGTATTAGAGATTTAAAAGTTCCAAAAATTACTTTACACTGTTACAGTTTTGAGTGATATATTGCTATATTGAATTCTGGCAATTTTCTTCATCATTAAGTCAGATAAATGATGCATGCTAGGACAATGTATGATTGTTCCAGTAATCAGTTCTTACAACTTTGTCTATGATCAGAGTTGCAAAAAGAGCTTGGATGAAGAAGTTACAACTTTCTGGCACGATTGAAGATGACGACTAAGAGAGCGGTGAACGCCGTCGTGGAGAGAAAGAACGTGGTCGTGTAGAGAGAAAGAAAACCCGTGTTTCTCACTACCTCTTCTCTCTTTTCTTTTTCTTCTTCTCTTTCTCTCTCCAACTGTTAAATTAAATTATTAAAAAAATCAAAATGTTTAGAAACAGGTTAAACAATTTACAGGTTAATTGAAATAAAAAAGTTAGATGCATGTCCAATTCTTTTTCGGTGTGTTAAAAGAGAGTTAGTGAATGTGACGTTAACATTTTTCTTTAAATAAAAATGTGTTTGTTTCATAAGAAAAAGGGATAAATTTTAATACTATTACCCTCACACTAAAATAAATAACAGTCAAGTGACATGAACATAGGAGATATTGCACAAGAAAATGATTAATCACGTGAGCATAAAATATCCATCTATTCCAACAAAAAATAAATATCCATCTAAAATATATATTCATCTAATTGCATCTCTTATTCTTAAACCTATAAACATGTTATTCTAATTTTGACCTAATATTTCTGTTTGATTTCTCTCCTCTCTAACTTAACCGATCATTCCTAAATAATTGGATTAAAAGATATTATCACATATTAAATTGTATTTATTTTCCATAATTTCGCACCCTATCAGTCAACTGTTTTTCTGGTTCTTTGGTTTACCACCATAATTTCTTTGAATTAGCTTCAACTTATTTCCCTGGTTTTATGGAAACGATCTACTTCCTAACTTGTCTCACAGACTCAAATTTTTCTTCATTTTCCAAAGAAACAAATGAAGTCAGTACCTTTTCTTTCATTTCCTCACTTAAATCTCTTTAGTCTACACCCTTTCATTTGCTTCGTAAATTCAATTCATCAATTTTACCTTTCTTCTCAATTCCATGGACAATCTCTCAAACTGCTATTGATCGCAAAAATCTATCACGATCCTTAAAGTTATAGATGTTGTCGTTGTCTCCTACCGGCCTCTCATTCGTTTTCCCTTCACAACCTCTTCCACTTTGGTTCTTCTGCAGGTAACTTATAATATCATTAATTAGTTTCTTCATTTCAAATCTATATTTCCTTATTTGTGATTTAGGTTATCAAATTGAAAGAATTGTTTCTTTTGAATTTTCTTCAATTTTTTTCATTAATTTGTTCAGTTTTGGTATATATGCAGATGACAATAGATGGTTATAGTTTGGAACCTTCATCTGCGGACCTTCTGGTTCTAAAAGTTTGACATCCAGAGTTTTTATATTTTTTCTATTTCACGATTTTTTTTCTAATTGAAATTCTTTGATGCTTTTCCATTTTCGTTCTTTGTGAATCTTATTCAATAATTGCAATTATCATAGTTTTGTTTATTCATCATTTGTCCTCATGGCGTAGTGTTTATGGATTTTCAATATTTTTTTTTTGCTTTCTATATTAGCTAACCTAATTGTTGCTTGAACACCTTCTTTTTAGGTTTTCATCTGTTTTTAAAATTCCCTTTGAGTTCTAATGTTTATAAGGAATAATACAATTATATGATTGTCTTTTTAGGGTTTATGAAATTATCTGTAAAATCTCATTGATTATTTTACCGCTATTGATTTTTGTTGTCCATTAAGCAAAGTTATTTTGAAAGAATGTCCACTAAGCTAGCAGACAATGCTATTTTGCACCCCTAATCTTATGCTTGATACTCGAATCAGCCATAAATGAATGAGCTCCCATATAGTTACTAAATAACAACAGATAGATGCATTTACATTGGTATTAAATACAAATCAATGTGTAACTTGCCAAAAAAGAAATGCTAATTAGTCAACAGAAGAAAGTGTGGCATATAACCTAATTAATTATAATTAAGCCCTATCAATTCTCCTTAACCATACATGTAAATGAATAAAAATGAATTTTGAATCTCAAAAATCTGGGTTAGCAAAATACAGTTCAAACTAAGCTAAATGAAGATAGCAGTTCAAACAATTTTTTGAAAGGTTGCAAACAGATAACATAGACAACAAAATAACTTAAGCCCTATATATAGGTACCAATCAAAATTTGCAAGATTGTTACTAATATTAAGGTTCATAGTATTTTTTTTTTCAAAAAAAAAGGCATAATCAAGGTTCTCGACATTTTTCTCTTTCTATTTCATGGTTGGATTTTTTATTTTAATTTTTTCTCTTTCTATATTATGGTTGGATTTTTTATTTGAATATATATATATTAGTAAACTGAATCAATAGGTGTGCAATTAGCCTTTACAATTAGAATGAGTTTTTGGAAAGAACTTTTAATAGCTTAAGACAATTCCACTCATCAGCCACTCACACATTGTTTTGAAATGTTAATGTACAAGGCAGTGCAGAATTATTTTGAGATTCCTAGTATGCTTTATTTATGGAGAATTAGAGCATATAGATTCTTATCATGGTTCTGTTGACTAATTATCTTTTTTTTTTTGGCAAGTTACTCATTTATTTGTAGTTACTATGGATGTAAATGCATTTACTTATCTTTGATGTAAATGCACTTACTTATCTGCTCTGGATAGAAATTAGGGGCGCTCATTCATAATGATTTTATTTGCAGTTATTATTAATAAAAGTCATGATCGATCGTAAAAAATATTGACATATACCTCCCAATGTCTGTGTTTTCACATGTTTTATTATACTCTGTTAAGTCAATAATTATTTTACGAGTAGGTTGAAGATATTGGTCACCAATAAATAAGAAGACGATACTAATGTATCGTCAAATGTGGTATTTAAAAAAGTATTATGTAATTTATAATAATCGTATTATAAAAAAATAACTATAATTAATCTATCGTATTATATAAAAAAATAATACTTCTATCATGCTATTGCTATGATTGACGTGGATCAATTTTTTTTAGTACAAGAAATGATGAGGATCAATGTTTATCATGTTATTATATTAAAGTGAATTTTTTAATGAGAAAATTAAAGTGAATCTTTTATTATCTTTATATAATTATGTCGGTATTTTTAGTCGATAGGACCCGTGCGGAGCATGGGTCGATGGTCTAGTTAGATATGAAATAGATAGAAGAAAAAACTATAAAAACAGATACGGAGAAAGTAACATGTGACATTAGATATAAACTCCATCTAATCTAATTTCAAAACATATAAATTGTTAGAAAAAAGAACGTTAGGATGAGACACACTGAAGCAACGACAAAGCAGAGAGCGACACATGAGAAGTTTATGAGCGAATGGGCACATAGGTCAACATAGAAGTAACCAACAATAAACAGGGAAAAAAAAAAGAAATCTAATGTTAAATATCATGATTTTAATATGGATGATCTTAGTTTTTTAGTGAGAGAAATTTCATATTATCTTTAGGTTTTCTTTCTCTTTCGTTCATCGAATATATGTAGTTTTAAGTAATATTTTGACCTAAAATCAATTCTCTACATTATTTTTCTCTTTCTTTTAATTAAATAAGTGATTTTCACATATATTTTTTTTTTTTTGTTGTTATGTTTTTTCGTGATTCCGTAAGCATTCAAGCATTTCCATTACATGAGATGGAGCCAATTAAGCCAACCAACTAATCAACTACACAATACATAGAATGTGCAAATAATTTATGGGCAAGAAGCCAATATTTACACCTTAACATCCATCCTATCCATCTCTTCCTCTTTAGGTTAAAAACAAAAGTTAGATAAGATGCTACATTCTTAAAACTTATCAAGTAGATATTAATTCTTTGACTTCTTAGGGCATAGTTTGATTATAGCTGGTCATGGTTTCAAATGGGTAAAAAATAAACCAAAAATTAATTTTGTTATAGAGAAAAAATAGGAAATAGAGGTGTGGGAAAAAGCAAAAATGAGTTAACACGTTTTAAACAAAAATTAACACATAAAATTTCAATCCTAATATAATAATATTAACACATAAAAAACTACAAAACTCAGATAACATTTATAAAGCTTATATCTTCTTCTAATAAAACCAATACGATTCAAATTTAAACCCTTCGAATCCAATACATGTATTTTTACCACTAGATCAACCGTTTAAAGTTTTTTCATATATTAGATAAAGTTTATTTTTTAAATTTAAAACATATAACATGTTAAAAAAGATAAATCTCAAAGCTTATAACATATATCTTTATCTCTTGTGTCAACCGTATTTTTAAGATTTAATTTTTCTTATACTCTTTTTAGTAGATAAACTTTGTTTTGCAAATTAAATTTTAAACAGTTAGACTTAGACAGTTAACCACAAAAATACAAACGAGTGCAAACCAAAATCGTACAGGTACAAAGTACAACTATTAAAAAGCTAAAATAAATTTAACGAGAAATGAAAAAAAAAAGAATGGCTCTATAATCATTGATCGTGTGCTAGAAAAACTAATATTACAATACATGTATAAAAGAACAAGTCGGATAATTCGACGACCAACTTGAGACTCAACATCAGGTTATTATGTGGTCGATTATATTCTCATTTTTTTACGAGATTGAATTTGAGCTTTAGACTAATACAAAATCTTTGAATTGAACGCGTCTTCGGTTTGAGTTGTGTCCTGCACAACTTAAAATGAAATTTATTTTTATTGTAAATAAATAATTAGGCGAAGTATTAAAAAAATACTACAATATTCATAAACCATATAATATCTACTTTATTTTTATTAAAAAAATGAAATAATTTGTAACAATAATATCAATAATTATAAATAAAATCACAATAATGAAAGTTGAAATATAAAAAAAATAAATCATATGATATATGGGCTTTTGATATTATAGGGCTTTATTGATCGAAAGTTTATATAAAAAGGGTCGAGAGTGGTTTCAGTCATTAGGATTCAACCAGAGAGTGTGTGTTAGGGTTTCTGTGAGGTTTCAATCAAAATCAATGGCGGAGGAGAGGATCAGCGGCGTGGTGCAATGGTTCAACAACACCAAAGGCTTCGGATTCATCAAACCCGATGACGATAGCGAAGATCTCTTCGTTCATCAATCTGACATCAGATCTGAGGGATTCCGCTCTCTTTTCGAAGGCGATCGCGTCGAGTTCATCATCGCCGACGGCGATAACGGCAAAACCAAAGCCGTTGATGTCACCGGTCCTAAAGGTGCTCCTCTTCAGGTTAGGCAGGATAACTATGGTGGTGGAGGCGGCGGTCGTGGATTTAGAGGTGGTGAGAGAAGGAACGGTGGTGGTTGTTATACTTGTGGTGATACTGGTCACATCGCTAGGGATTGTGACCGTTCTGATCGGAATGATAGGAATGATCGCTCTGGTGGTGGAGATCGTGACCGTGCTTGCTATACTTGTGGTTCTTTTGAACATTTTGCTAGGGATTGCATGCGTGGAGGTAACAACAACAACGGTGGTGGTGGATATGGTGGTGGAGGCACATCTTGCTACAGGTGTGGTGGGGTTGGTCACATAGCAAGAGATTGCGCTACTCCTAGTAGCGGAGGCGGTGGTGGTGGTGCTTGCTATAAGTGCGGTGAGGTGGGTCACATAGCTAGGGATTGCAGCAATGAAGGAGGAAGGTTTGATGGTGGCAATGGAAGGTATGATGATGGCAATGGAAGGTTTGGTGGCGGCAACAGAAGATTTGGCGGCGGCGGTGGTGGCTGCCGCGATGGAGGAAAAGGCACATGCTTTAACTGTGGGAAGGCAGGACATTTTGCAAGGGATTGTGTTGAGGCTTCTGGTTGATGGGAAAAGGTGGAATAGTACATATTCTCTTTTTTGCACAATTTAACAGTTTAATTGATTAGTACTATTTTATAATTTCTTATGATTTTCGGGATTCAAGTTTATACTTAGGATGCTATGAGAATGAGTATGATTTTGCTTTTGTTTTTATTTTTGACTCAATTACCGGTTCGCAGCCGATTGGGCTGTCTTTTGTGGTTGATTTACATAGCTGATAATGCCCTATGAGACTTGGTTTATGATTAATTAAAACTCTGTGATTCTTGTTAAATTTTGGATGGTTGATTTATTTGTTTGGTTTGATGATTTTTGTGGTTTAATGTGTACATAAGAAAAAGTTTATGCTTGTGAGATATTGTAGAGTTTCCCATTTTCAAAGTGGGCAACTTGAAAGCACACACTCTGTCCATGGTTTATAAGATGTATGATTTTAGGACCTATTTTCTAATTCACATCCACGTTGGATTAAGAGTTTCAACAATAGGAATAATGATTTGTTGATAATGAATGGTATGTTTGCATTTTGATATCTTGAAAACAAAGTTTTGTTGATGTCAAGTATTTGTCTGGTTGAGCGGTGCTGTGGCTAACCGCCACCATGAGCTTGGTGCTCTCCCACCATGATTTTTAGATGCTCCGATGTGTAGTTTCTTGTTTGTCGTGATTTTCCACCTGGTGTTCTTGTCTCTGTTGTCATGTTTCTGGTTTGATGGGCAGCTAAGAAAAAGTTTTATCTTAAAAAGAAACTAGAAAAAAGTTTATGATTAGGAGGGATTGTGTTTTTTCCTATTTTCATGGTGGACAAGTTAAAAGCACACACCATGTTCATGATTTATAAGCTGTGTACTAGTAGTTTTTTAGGACCTAGATTTAATCATTGATCCTTATTCACATTCACATTGGATTAGGACATGCAATCATAGGAATAATTGTTTTTATGAAGACGAGTATGGTTGCATTTTGATCTTTGCAAAACGCAATTTTGATTATGTTTTCATGTGTTTGGTTGCCACCGTGAGTGTTTGGATCTCTCTGGTCAGGATTTTTAGAAGCTCGAATGTGATTGTGCTGTAGCTTCCGATCTTCTTGCATAGTTTTTTAACCGTTACCTTTTAAGTCTACATGTTTCAGCCTGTGTCACCTTTTCTAATCTGGCTGTTGCTTATCATTTCACTTCATGTGTTTATTTAATGGTTTTCCAAGTGATGCATGTTGCTCCCTGAATCACTTTATGGACCATGTTATTCCTTTATTCAGCTGTTATAGTCCTTGTTAATCATTTGAGCTTCTGTTTGGAAACAATGATACATATACATCTGATACCTGGTTTATATGATTAGAATATGCTAGTATTGTGACTCTTAGATTTGGCTAGATCAGATTCCAACTCTTTCTGTGGTAGCTGATGGATTAGATTGGGTCATTGGATTGGATTTATTCTCTTTTACTTTTGAAAAATTTTTAGTGACAAATTACAAGTGGCACAAGAAAATATTACCAATTAAAAAATCAGTTTTGCAATCACAAAATTACAAGCTGCACAAGTAAATATCACCAATTAGAAATTAAGTTAGTGTTAATGTCTTCAGTGCAGCAATGTGTAATGAACTACTGAATATAAATCAGGCACCAAAGACAGTAGATAAGCAAAATAAGCTATTCTTATTTACCAAGTTCCAAACTGGATTTCAGCTTACACGAAGTTCCTGAAACTATAGATGTACACATAGATCATATTATAATACTTCCTCTCTCACCACCATGGTCTTAAACAATCTGATACCAAGTCTTAACTCCCTTGCCGCTTGATTTGTGTCACTGTCTACTCTTCGCTTGATTTGTGTCACTGTCTACTCTTCTCTGACCAGCCTTCAGCTTGTTGTTCTTGCTTAAGCATCACATGATTGATGGTGCAAGTATGATTTACGAATTCATGATATCTTTTACTTGTCAACCCTTCTTTTGTGCTACTCTGTCCTCACACCGCACTTTTCTAGAGATAGTTACACTTCCGTGTTGAGAATTAGCACATTGTTCACCGTTGTCACTTTCATTTGCTTCATTCTGAGTTGCAAATAAAGTAAACATCACTTTGGAAGTTGAATATAAGTTAGATGAAAATGAGACCTAGTATTATATCATAGAAGGCTACATTTCATATTTCGCCCATTATCTTATTTATTAATTTCATTTTGGTCTCGTAACTCTTAAGTCCCTTGACTATACTTCTGTTGGTTAAGTTGGTTATGTCTCTTAATTTTTTTAATCCCAAATGTCTAAGGTGGATCAATGTTATATATGGTCTACATAAGACCTCGTTAATTTTTAATTTTAACCGTTGGATTTTGTTGGAGAAAAATAATTGCGCCATCATCACCTAATTATTTTTCCATTTTCTTATTTTTCTCTCCTCTTCCTCATCCTCTTCCACACTGCTACAACGACCGCTGTGTCCACGCCAAAACCTCATTGGGACAATTTTCTTTTACCATTCCCTTTCACTCTTCAAGAGTATGTGTTTCTCATGGTCTTTCTTTTTAGTTTTTTGAGCATTTTGGTGGTTCCAACTTTTTGTTTGCTGGTTTTAAATATTGTTATACACCCTACTTGCTGAAATTGGTTTTTAATATTGGTTTGTGAAATTGGTTTGTTTGAGAAAGGTTACAATTTGATTTGAGGGCTGTTTTCGTTCCAAGATCTAAATAGATGGAGTTGAAAAAGGTGGAATGCGTATGAAATTTACTAGTTAGGTTTAGTGAAAATCATTTGAAAATGTGTGTGAAATTGGATTGTAGGTGGAATGGGTTTATTGGTTTATTTAATTTTGTTGTTTGTGAGAAGAAAAAGAAGTAAATTATCGCAGGGGCGGTGGTGGTTCTTTTGGTGGTGTTGATATATTAAGTGCAACATCCTCATTTTGTGAACCAACATCAAACTATAACATGATGATATGTATGATGAGATTCAGGTGTGGAGTTGTTCATGAAGGCGGTGGCCGTTGTAGCATGGTGGAGGAGGAAGAGAAGATGAAAAATGGAGGTGATGAAGTTTTATAATGATGGGTTGTAATGTTTTTTTAGAATTTTTTATTTTATTTGGATTTTACTTTTGATGAAGATGAAGGTTCATGGAGATGATGATGAACGATTTTGAAAATGATGATGAACGATTTTGAAAATGATGATGAAGACGAAGAGGAGGGAAGAGGAGGAAGAAGAGGAGGAGGGAAGAAGAAGAAATGTAAAGAAAAATTAGTTAGTGGTGGTTGACTATTAGACACAATAGACATGTAAGATCCAGTGATACTCTTGGACAAGAAGATCAAATAGGGAAAGTTAGAAGAATTAACGAGGTTACAAAAAGATCAAATAACGAAAATAAAAATCACAGTTACACAATTTTCAATTTAGACCATTGGATTAGAAGTTAGAACACAACTTTGTGAGGTCTTGTAACATAAATTCATCCAACTTCCGAAATTAAAATTTGGAAAAAGTAGTGCACCAAATCCATTTCCCATGCTCATAGTCTAACTCTTAAGTAGGAACACCATATTTATCCTCGACTTGGCCATGATTTATATTGATATTTTATTTTGATTTGCTGTACCCCAACCCCAATTGTCTATATGCTAAACATTTAGTGCATTAATGTCCATCATTTTCTTGATTCCATTCATCATTAGAAGAGATATCATCAAGGCTGAACTCTTTCGGCGTTCTTGCTTTGTTCTTTTTGACTAATTTTATTTAGCCACAATGAAGACAACATTGTTTTTTTTTTTTTGAAGAAGTTAAACTAACCCCCTTAAATTGGCATGAAGACAACATTGTTGATTGTATTTTGCTTCAAACGGTATTTTCTCTTCTCTTTGTGTGGACCTAAATAAAATTAAAATTAAAATGCGCAAGTAGCAAGTATCTTACAATCTATCTGTTTTGAGATTTCAAGCATTGTATAAGAATATGAGGCCAATGTCTTATCAAAAATGCTTTTTTGCTTCATGTAGATCTAGCATTGTTCAGTAGTAAGGTAACAACCTTTCGAGACATTTATTTATATTTATATAGTCTTCATTTAACATGAGCATCATGAGTATAATTGCATCGAGGGTTAAGAAAATAGAATGCAAGGTCCTACGAAATTGTTTGTCTCATCTTTCATCAATTACACATAGGCATATAACTAAAAACTATAACAGATTCCATTACTTTTCATTTTTCACATTAAACTCAGTCACCCATTCAAGACCATAAGGAACAGAGAGTTTGTACAGCACTTGAGGATAGCCTCTTCCTCCACGAAAACCTTGAAACAATCCACACCAACTTTTGAATGCCTGCCCCAGTCATAGTAATAAAAAAAAGAGAGAGAGAACCTCAAGGGAATAACTGGAAGGGGATTGCTTGACCGAAGAAAAGGATGGACAAGGGAAAAAATATGCAAAATATAGTATTGGAGATGATTTAGAAATAGAAATGATTCTAACTCTGATATTGTTCACCTAAGTGAACTTTAAAATCAGATTGAGGCCACCACAAAAAAAAAATACCATGGAAGTCAAATGGGGATACATCTATAGCCTAGATGATCTAGGACAAGTTAACCTCAAAAATGTCGACAAACATGATGTTTTATCTCAATATCAAGAACCATTCCAAGTCAGTACCCCGTTGACGCTCAAATCTCCTCTACATCCAACAGGAGACAATAACACAAGATAAATTTTATGTTCCATTTGTCTTAACATAAAACTAAGAAACATACAAAGTTGAGTATTAAAGTGCATTTTCAAGTATTCACCGATTTGTCGTAACATAAAACAAAGAAAGTGCTTTGAGGATCACTAGGCAAATCATATATTGTAAGATTAGAAACCGAACTTGGTACATTATAGTTTCATACACTAAACATCAACCACTTGCATTGTACCTTGTTGATAGGGGGCAAATTATAAAAAATTCTAGTTTTTGTATGATGAATTAATAATCGATAAATATTTTAAATTTAGCAACTGATCGATGCATGCATGAAATATTGTTGAAATCTTGGCAATATATTTTGTGTGTTGTTTAATATGTGGTGGAAGTAGCATTTAGAAGACAAACAATATCTCTGTTTTTCCCTTCGCAAACATAAGCTTTAAAACCATTTTTTTTAACCAAAATAAAATATATTAAACCCAATAAAGAATTTTAACCGGTACAAGGTATGGAATGATATAATATAATTTAAAAGTGTCAACAATCAATTACAAAACCACAACAAAACAAAAAGAGGAACCAACAAAGAAAGATAGCTAGGTGGCAAATCACAAGCACATAATGAGATTAAGCCACCAAATATGATGATCAAAAGATAATTTTAAAACCAATTATTATTCTATTTAATTTTTTAAAACGGCATCAATTATTTGCTAAATGCAGTGTATTGCTTAGAAATATTTCATGAATCACGAGATTCATTGTGTAGGGAGCATGTAATCGTTGGATTTGAGCCACTTTCAACACGCAGAGTTATGTAGGACCAAATTCACATGGAATTAGGAGTTATTAAGCATACATATTAATTGAGTGTTGCCATGCTACATGAATCACAATCATAAACGAAAATATATTTTCATCCTCTCAATTCTTTTCTATTCCAATATTTTTCTACGACAAAAAAAAGTTATTCCTGACAATTGCAACATCTCAACTATCAAACACGATAGTAAAAAAGAGAGTTAGAGTCATAAAGAAAATGAAGTTTGAAAAAAAATTCTAATAAAGAGAATCTATTTTCTTTTTCAATAAGACTTTACCTTGACATTAATCTTTGTTTTTTTTTTTTTTT
>Ga0099826_10000299_pt1 | contig 22267 bp, 28 predicted proteins | sample Mtrugardesep15_FD_76830 | JGI IMG/M metagenome (GOLD analysis project Ga0099826, IMG submission 76830) | Root nodule microbial communities of legume samples collected from California, USA - M. trunc garden sep15 | ecosystem: Host-associated > Plants > Roots > Nodule | place: USA: California... | reverse complement strand
AATCTGGCGCACAGGAATCAGTTGACCGGTGTATGGCGCGTAATCGAGGGGTTGGCAGGATATGGCTGATAGGATGTCATCGAAAACGATAGTCGATGTCGAGGACCTTTCGGGCGATGCCGTCGACCTGACCGAAATCACCGGCGTCGTGAAATGGTTCGACGTCGCCAAGGGCTTCGGCTTCATCGTGCCCGATAATGGCACACAGGATGTGCTGCTGCACGTCTCGTGCCTACGCCGCGACGGCTATCAGACCATCCTTGAAGGCACGCGCATCGTCGCCCTCATCCAGCGGCGCGACCGTGGTTTCCAGGTTTTCCGCATCCTGTCCATGGATCAGTCGACCGCCGTTCACCCGTCGCAGCTGCCGCCGGTGCGCACCCATGTGCAGGTGACGCCGTATAGCGGGCTTGAGCGCGCCATCGTCAAGTGGTTCAACCGCACCAAGGGTTTCGGCTTTTTGACGCGCGGCGAAGGAACGGAAGATATTTTCGTGCATATGGAAACGCTGCGCCGTTTCGGCCTGACGGAGCTACGCCCCGGCCAGGTGGTGCTGGTGCGTTACGGCGATGGCGACAAGGGCCTGATGGCGGCGGAAATCCATCCCGATAACCCGGTTTCCATCGGGATGTCGCATTGATGTCCGGCCTGCGTCCCATGCTGAAAAGCGCCGTCATGGCGCTTGTTTTTTTCACGCTAGCCGGCGCCGCACACTCTCAGGAACGCCAGACATTCACCTCCGAGCCGCTGACCATCGAGACGACCTCGGGCAAAACCCGGGACTTCGTTGCCGAGCTGGCGCTGGACGACGCCCAGCGCTCGCAGGGCCTGATGTTCCGCAAGTCCATGCCGCCAGAAAACGGCATGCTTTTCGATTTCGGTGAAACACGCGCCGTCGCCATGTGGATGCGCAACACCCTCATCCCGCTCGATATGCTGTTCATCGCCGGTGATGGCCGAATCACCCATATCCATGAAAACGCGGTTCCCCATTCGGAAGCGATTATCAGCTCCCGCGGGCCCGTGAAATTTGTGCTTGAGCTGAATGGCGGCGCCGCGAAACGTTATGGCATCAAGCCTGGCGACATGGTCCGCAGCGCGCAGATCGGCAACCGAAAATAACATTGCCGCGTTATGGTGTCTGAATGAGCCGGACGACCTGTCGCCCGGCTGGCGCAATAATCAGTAAACCGGCTCGATATGGCTCAAAATCCGGCAATTGGAGATGGAAGCGGCAAGATTGATGGCGATGTCGATTGCCTCGACCGAATCGGCCGTGCCTTCCAGATAGATCACGTCATTTTCGACGGTCGCGGAAATGCGCGACTTTTCGAGACCCGATTCGAAGGCCAGCGCCGAAGTGATTGCCTGGCATACGCCAGCCATGCGGTCTCCGAAAAAGCTTTCCTGAATGCCTGACAAATTGAACATATGCGTTCTCCTTCTTATGGACACAACAACGCCCCAAGGGCGGTTTTGTTCATCTCCGGTTCATCTATTTGTTCATCTTCCATTCATCTTGGAAAATTGGAACCCCCTGATCGATCACATTTTAGGTGATCGGGAACCATTTCGTGAGGCGAGCATTTCGCGCATGGGAGCAAACACCGCCATGAAGGCGCGTGAAACAGGGAGGAAAATGACATGCTGATCAACAGAACAGAGCCGTGTCACCACGCCTCGTGGATGAAACCGGTGGCAATCCACCTGCCGCTTTGCGTCGCCGTGGAGATCTACAGCCCGCTGGTGGCCCTCGATATGCTGATGTACCGCTGGCCCGAGGAACACGGGCCTGAATATGAAGAAGCGCGCAGAAACTGCCTCAATGCCATTGCCGGCAAATGTGACATCGAGATAGCACGGGAATCGTTTCTCGTTGCAAGCAGTCATGCCCATATCCTGAACGTCCACTAAAAGTCACTGACCGTCATGATGATTGAGCCCTTCTTCAAGAAGGGCTTTTCTTTGCGCGAGGCTCCCGCAGCGCTTTCATGCACGGCGCAGCCTCCCGCCTGCCGATAATGACATGTAACTGTCACGCAAACGTTATAATCGGCAGAGACGAATTCCATGGAATCGATTGGCGGGTGAACCGCCGAAAGCTTGGGAGTGGAACTGGCCAGCATGGAAACCGTCTTTGTCCTTTGCGCAATTATGCTCCTCGCCTTCAATCTTCTCGGCATTGTTCTCGCCGGCTGGCGACTGACGAGACAGGACGCGGAAAACGATCTTGTCCGGCAAAAGCCGCCGGTCTCGCTGGTGGTGCCGCTACGCGGCGTCGAAAACTTCACACCGCTGACGCTCTCGCGCGCCTTCGGGCTCGACTGGCCGGATTATGAGCTGCTGTTCTGCGTCGCGGACGAATTCGATCCCGTGATCGCGGAAGTCCGCAAAGCCGCCGCCGCATTTCCCTCGATCTCCATGCAATTGCTGATCGGTGACGACCGCGTCAGCGCCAATCCGAAGCTGAACAATTGCGTCAAGGGCTGGCGCGCCGCCGGGCATGAATGGGTGATTCTCGCCGATTCGAACGTGCTGATGCCAAAGTCCTACATTGCCACCATGATGTCGGCCTGGCGGCCGGATAGCGGGCTGGTCTGCTCACCGCCGCTCGGTTCCCGTCCTGTTGGGTTCTGGGCCAATGTGGAATGCGCCTTCCTCAATGGCTCGCAGGGCCGCTGGCAATATGCTGCGGAAGCGATCGGCATCGGTTTCGCACAGGGCAAATCGATGTTGTGGAACAAGCCGTTCCTGGAGGACCGTGGCGGCATTCGCGCACTCGCCGCCGAAATCGCCGAGGACGCCGCGTCCACGAAGCTGGTGCGAAGCGCCGGCCGTAAGGTGCATCTGGTCTCCGCCCCGTTCGAGCAACCGCTCGGCCAGCGCCATGCCGGCGAAATCTGGTCACGCCAGACCCGCTGGGCGCGGCTGAGACGCGTGACCTTTCCGCAATATTTCGCACCGGAAATCCTGACCGGCGCGCTGCCGCCGCTTCTTTTCGCACTTGCCGCCGCCGCCATGATGGATGTGAACCTCGCCGCGACCGCCTCCGTCGTCCTCGCCCTCATGTTCGGCCCGGAACTGGCGCTCGCTGCCCTCAATGGCTGGCCAGTGTCGCTCTATACGCTGCCGGCCATGATCGCCCGCGACCTGATCATGCCCGTCGTCTGGGCGCGCAGCTGGATCGGCAGCGCGGTGGCCTGGCGCGGCAATGTCATGACGATCGGGACGGCGGAGAGTACTCTGGCGGGTCCGCCTGCGGAATAATTGAGAATATTTCCTGGGAGTTACGCCGGAAAGCTGATGTTCAGCTTTAAAATGGTCGGAGTGGAGAGATTCGAAATCGCCATCTCTCCACTTTTTTGTAGCTTAACTCATTGATTTAAAAAACAATCTAAATATTAGATATATCCAATTTGTGACATTGTGACGGACTGTTTTTTGTGACCTACAATCAGCGGCGCTCGATGGCCTACATGCGTGTCCATATTGTGATTTGGCATTCGAGATTGAGGCCGGTTCGCTGGCAAAGGCTTAGAATGCACTTCCAGCCGCTATAACAGTTATCCGAAGTTCGGTGCACAAGACCGTCATTGACGACTTGTGCGTTCCGAGGTCACCTGTAACAATAGCGCACTTAGGTAGACTCCCGTTTTGCGCGCGGTTAGCCATCGCTATGATAGGTAGCTTTTCGTTAGCCGCACGGTTCAGGCGCGCTGTAGTCGTGGCTAAAAGCGCGGCGAGATTCTCTACTGTTTGATAGATCGCTTCGTCACAATCGATAATCTCGATATCTGAATTCTCAAATTCGTCAGCCAGATTTTTATCGAAATGTCGAATTTGCTTAAAGACATCGCTTGTAATCGCGATGCGAGTTTCCTTGGCAGCTTCGAAAAGAGCAGCTTTGCGGTTATCTCCCGCTCCCCCAATTTCTAGGCAGGCTTCCAAATCCAGAACGTATTTTACACCGACATAATCTCCCACGATTTAGTGCTCCAGCTTACGCTCACCGATCTGGGCCAGTTCGGTGAGTGTTTTGGGCGCTAAGTTGGTTAGTCGGTATGCGTCATAGATGGAAATTGAATGCTTCTTCACCGCCTTGCCTAGAACACTTGGGAGAAGATAGCCGAAGCGACCGATCTGGGCACCAATTCCGCCGCCTCCCGAGGACGCTTCCGCTTCCTCCTCCTCTTCTATTTGAGGAATCCGGGGCGGCAGTGCCGACAGCCATTGCCTATAGAAATCGTCCGCAAGTCCCAGTTCTGTAATCCGAAGCGCGGCAGCACTTTTACTTACACCAAAATGATGCGCCACGGCGTCGGCACGTGCGCGCACACTTCGCCCGCTCACTTGATTGTATTGCTGGACGAACGCAGTGCGAGGCATCATAACTGCCGCCGTCACCTTGTTACAGAAGCGTTCGACTTCATTTTCAAGGATATTCGGATCGGAAATTCCGGTCCTTCCAAGAATAACATGCACAATTTCGTGCATTAGAGTAAATAGCTTAGTGGCTGGACGCTGGCTTGCTGTATTAATAAGTATTAGGGGAAAGTGACTCTTTTCCGAAAAGCAAAAACCCCGGAATCCGTCGTCACTAATCTTTTCGCAGAGGACGATGGCCCCCTCTTTTTCGATCGCCACGCGGGTTTCACGAAAAGTAGCAACAGGATCGACAGTCCCATCGGCACGTTTAACAGGCACATAATATTTCTGTAGAACCTTGGCCGCAGCCTCCACACCGCCAGCGATATTCACGCTCCCTATCAGATCATTTTCGAAGTCCTCATCGAAAATGTCGTCTTCTAGGTAGGAGAGGATAGATCGTGCTCTTTCTACTCGAGCGAGGCCTGCGGAAGATAGAACGGCTGGCCTATTCCCGGACGTGCGAAAATCCGGAAGGTTTGGCTCGATCCTGAGGTTACGAAAGAAAAGGAATTGCGTGGGAACCGCAAGGGCATGTGCCAGAGCTACGACTTTGCCTTTCGGCAAAGCGGTCGGTTCTCGCTCAACTGCCGCCAACAAATCTACAGTCATATTTGCAGCATCTGCCACAGCTACACTGGTCAGTTGGCGTGCTTTGCGGATAAATGCAACAGTTTCAGGTTGAGGAGTGAGCTTCAGTGCCATGTCACGCTTTAGGGTCAGTCGATTGTGTTACGTTGAAGGATTTCAGCGACCTATTATCAATATCATTCGGCGTTAATTTGGCGTTACCCGTTTTCCGCGAATTGGTGGTTTTCAATCGTCGCAGCATTGTAAACCGAATCCCGGCACTTCAATCAATCGTTGAAAGCAGAAAATATATAGAACCAACGCAGAAACAAGAGCATTTGGCAGCTCTGACCCTTGCAAAAGTAAATTTGCTGGCTTGCGATAAGGAGCTGGACGAAAAAATCACTCTATGTTCGGTGATCACTTTCGTTTTTTCAGTCGCATCATTGATGTGGATTTTTCTGGGCGTCTACAACCCGCAGTGCTTAGACGGCTGGATGGTGTTTGCTGCTGTCTGGCTGAATTTTTTACCTCTTCCATTGTCGATCGGATACCTTTGGTGGAAGAGCCAAGTCTTAGTAGATGACATCCGCAAAGATTTAAACGAGCTGATGGATAAACTTATGTGAATGTTGAAAAGAAGATGCTTTCACTTCTTGCGACGCCGTGACGCCACATGCTGCACTTTCGCGTTCGAAGAATGGGCCTTTCGTGCGATAAAAAAAAACCGCCGATCCCGGCGGTTTCTTACATAAGCAAAATATCCGATCGCTTACGCGCCAGCACGCTTAAATTCATGTTCACCAAAGCTTTCAGAACCGCGATAGGCAAGGGCCTTCTCCCGCTGTTCAGCGGTCAGTGTCGCCAAAAAGCCAGTTACCTCACGTGGTTTTCCGTAGCACGCCTCTGGTTCGCTCAGTTTCTGCTCGAAAGAGAACGTGCGGGAAAGATAAGAAGAAACTCTCTTTGCCATCGTCATGTTCATATCCTTTTACGCCAATACTTTGACGGTCCTTTTCGAAGAACAATTCGCTCAAAGCCGTAAGTATTTTCATACAGGGAAACCAAATCTTCGTTGATAGGTTCCAATTTGATTTCTGTCTTCCCTCTAAGCTGACCATAGATTGTAATCGCTTCGAGAGCAACCATAATCCGAAGTCCTTTCAGCGGGGCATCTTCGCGCTTGTCTGCTTCGACGTATCTTAAACAAACAGATTGGTTAGAAGTTGTCGCAATTGCTACAGCAACAAGGCGATTGCCAACCCAGATGCCAAACCGGAAGCAATCCGGATCGCGCACCCGTAAAAGAATCTCGTTCCAATCAAAGTCAGTCGGCCCCCACTCCTCAATGGCGTCAAGCGTAGCGCGTGTGAATTCTCTCAGTTGAACTTCTTCACCAAGGTCTTTGCGTATATTTTCCGAAGCTCTCCTCATCGCGTCATGCATGTTTTGCATATAACGCATTCTGGCGTTCTTAACCGCACTCACACAACCGCCCCCACAATTATCCGGCAACCTGTTATAGTGTGTTTAAGGTAGTTGCAACCGATCTTCCTTTAAAAGGACGCAACTTGAAGCGGGGGTGTTTTGTCAAACAACGTGGCTGCTTCTCGACAACCGGAGAAGATCAGTCGAAACGTAAGACACCTTATTGGTGCCAAGCCAATTGCAAGCGGTGTCAAAAGCCTTCTGGCAATACGCTGCCCATCCAAAGCCGTCTTCGATCTTGGCGAATGCAACCTGCCGTGGGGCCGCTTTACCTGTCATCCTGCCACCTGCCCTAGCCAGTGCCTCCCGGACAAGTTTCATGTCGGCGTCGGAGGTGGAGCGAAGAACAAGAACGCCGTGGACGTGGAGCCTACCGGACGGGGAAACTTCGAACGTGAACCCGTAAGCCGGAAGATAGCCGAGGGCAGATTTCAATTCTCTGGAAATACGGCGGCGAAGATCGTCAGCCGGATCGCGACGGCTAAGCAAAAGCTTTTCGCGGGCCGGATCGAGATTGAGGGTAAAGGTCTGGCCGTTGTGGCGACCAGCAGCTTCAAAGGACCGTGCAAGCTTTTCGTGCTGCCAAAGAGTGCGCCACGGTTTGCTTGCGATATCCCCCATACGAGCGACGGAGGCTTGCAAGGCTTTCGAACGATGAGGTTTGGATGTCTTCTTAGGGGTGATTAATGGGGTAACAGAATAGAGGGGGTGGTAGGGGTGTGTTGTTGCGCTACTGCACAAGTATTCGGGACGCTACCATTAACATCATGTTTTACAACGCTTTTAGCCTGATTTTCGTCAGGCCATTTTGAACCAATTTTGCACGCCTGTCCGTCAGCCGGAACGTCATTGACGAGGCGACGAAGCAACGGCGACTGGCCGGAATATCGGGGAGCGTTGGACAAGGGCGACGAGCCTCAAATGTTGATACGAGCGACGGCAGGCAGGTTTAGTTTTGGCCGTGATCGCGCAAGAGCGCAACCAATTCGCGGGCAACAGACGACGCGAACGTGCGCTCGTGGCCGGTGCCGATGTTCTTCAGCCGAACCGCAACGCCGACACGCGCCACCTCGATTTCGGCTGCGACGTCCAACGTGCTGCCCTTCCGGGCAAGCGCGTCCTCGATAGCCTTTGCGATCTCCAGCGCCTGCTCCCGGCTCCAGATATGATTGCCAGCGCCGTAATCAAGGTGAATGGTGCCATCTTCAAGGGTGGCGATGTCGATATTGCCAAGGCCGATCTGCTGGCCGAGGCCAAGGCGCTTGATTTCATCGACGATGAGGCCGCCGATGAGATCGGCAAGGTTGACGTTTTTGTGTGCTGCCAGTTGCCGGGCCTGTTCGGCGCGTTCTTCGGGAAGACGAATTGCTGCGGTAGCCAATGCGATAACTCCTGTTTCGTGCATTGAATGCGTTAGATGCATTAATATAGCATTGGCCGGAGAATCATTCAAGAAATAGGTCGGAGAAAACTAGAATAAATCAATGAAATTGTTGATTTAAATCAATGGAGATCATATATTCATAGCGCTGCAAGCGACGGCAGCTACGCTACAAGGGGAAGCCGCCGATGAGCCGCTTCCCCTTTTATTTTGGCCGTGTCGTCAGCGGCTCCTGCTGTTTGCGAAATTTCCGGGCCGGGTCTGCTTCATCATTTCATCCGCGACGACACCGCGCATAGATGCTTCCATTTCCTTAGCCATTCTCTTTGCAAGGTCTTGGTTCTGTTCTGGCGTGCCAGAGCTACCGTTGACTGTGACGGGCGAATTGATCGTGATCACCTGCGATTGATCTGCGCTCACGCTGCCAGAGAAGCCCGCTGAGAGCGTCGGGGCATCTGTAACATAACCACCGGCCTCAAAGCCCTTCAGCGCACCACGGTGCATCCGGTCGAGATTTTGGACGCCAAGCCGCTCCACTGCCCGTTTGCTCATGACGTATTCGCCACGATGCACCACGCCAGCCGGTTCGCTCTTGCCACCGTCGCCCGTGTAGCCACCGCTTTCAAAACCGAAGAAAGCGCTGAATAGGCCGCCGAGAATACCACCGAAACCACTTCCAGACGAACCGCCACCGCCCCCAAATAGACTGGCAAGCGGGCCGGTGCCGAGAAGCGCGGCTTGAAGCGCGACTTTGATCAAACTTTGGAGGACCGATTGCAAAGTCTGCTCCCATGTCGCTGTCCCGCTGATAAGGCCAGAGAGCGCATCAGTAATGGTTGAACCGAAATACAGGCCAGCCTCCGCCAGCCCTTCCTGTTTTTCGCGAAGACGCCCTGTTGCGGCTTCGGCTTGCGCCATTCCCTGCGCAAGCAGTGCGATTTCTGACCGCTGCTGTGGCGACAGGGCGATGCCTGCCCGCTGCGCTTCGGCAAGCATTTGCTGCTCATACCGGAGCGCCTGCGCCGCCTGCTCGGTCATGCGGAGCGCTTGCTGTTCGGTGCGCTGTGCGTCGGTGTATTCCCGTGCACCTGCGGTGATCTGATTATATGCATCGCTCTGGCGCGTGGCTGCCTGCGTCAGCCGGTCGATTTCGGCGGCGGTTTCCTTGGATCGGGCGGAGCTATCCTCAACGTGCCAATTTTCATTTTTGAGCGGAAAGGACAGGCCGTATTGATTGGCGTTCTCATGCACCCATCGGCGGGCGGCGTCGGAACCGTAACCGAGATCGGCAGCCAAGCCTTTGTTATGATTTGAGCGACCGGGAAGGGCAACCCACTTTCTTGCCGCTTCTGGGGAGCCATATTTCTTCAGGGCTTCAAGCCAAAGCTGCTGCTGGCGCTCCACCGAACGGAAGCCGCTGTTGACCGTGACGCTGCCCTGCAATTCCTTCGGCATGCTGGCAATCATGCTGGCAAGCCGCTTCTGAAAATCCGCCTGCATGCCGGTGACATGCGATGCACCCTTGCCCGATGCCAAGACGGTTGAAAGGTAGCTGGCCGGGTCGTCGGTTGCGCTCTTAATATTGAGCGACGACAAGGCTTTACCACGCATTTCGTTAGCCAAGGCCACTTCGCGGCCACCCTGTGCCATCGAAAGCGACTTCTGATAGACGGCTTCAATTCTGGCTTTGGCATCGAGGTTTTGCAATTCCTTCGCCAATTCCGGCACTTCACCCTTGAGAGAGCGGATCGCATCGGCAAAGCTCTTGATATTGGCGGTCGCCTTCGCGGCGGCGCTGTCGGTGCCGGACATGGCAGCGTTAAGATCAGTGATCGGCGGCTTTGCACCCGTCGCTTCCTCGCCGGTTTTGAAAATGAAGCCTTCAGCGTAACCGTTCCGGCGGTCGAGAACGTCACGCAAGCGCATGGCTTCCGTGGTGAGTTCTTCGATCTTCTGTTTCTGCCTGTCAACATTCTGGCCAGTGATCGGGTCATCGGGATCAAGCAATGTCTGTGACTGAAGATCGGCCAGAACAACTTTCGCTTCCTGAAGGTCTTCGTAAACCGCCGTCAGGCCACGCTGCACGTTGCGGTTCGACTGTTCTTCGATCCTATTCCATCTGTCGAGAAAATCGTCCATCGCGAAAACAAGGCCCACAACCGCCTGTTTCGTGAAGGTGCTGACGGTGGTGCCAATCTTGTTAAACTTTCGGTCCAGTTCATCGGCGCGCTGGATGAGTTCGTCATCCATGATAAGGCCAAGGTCGTGCGCCTCTTTTATGGTCGCCCGGATGCCGTCAGCGCCACGAGACAGAAGCTCCACGAAGCGCTCACCCCCGGTTCCGCCGAACAGTTCGTCAGCGATGCGGATTTGCGCCGCCCTGTCGAGTTGCTGCAATCGCCCGATGATTTCGACAAGGAGGGCGGAGGGATCGGCAAGTTTCTTTTTGAGATCGGCGGCGGTGTATCCAAGGCGCTGGAAGGCTTCAGCGGCGGAACCGCCACCAGTGACAATCCACTCGTCAGCCCGGAGGTTCAATTCTTTCATGCCATCGACAAGGGCATCCACCGGAATGCGCGCCTGATTGGCAACGTGTGAAAGCTCTTGAAACGCCTGATTAGACAAACCGGCACGCTTCGCCTCGCTTCCGATATTGGCGATGCCCTTTGTGAGTTCCCCCACGCGCCCGATGATCGTATCAAGCCCACCGATGGCTAGCCCGCCGATGATGCCACCGGCCAGCCCTTTGCCGAAAGCACCAACCGTCTTCATAGCGCCAGACATGGCCTTCTCGATACCGGAACCGGTCTTTTCAGCGTCAGTCTGCATCTGTTTAAAGACGGTTCGGGAACGCTGTTTCTGGCGTTCCATATCTTTTTCATAGCGGTCGAACCGCGCTGCGAGGGTAACGAGAAGCTGCTGGCCTTCGTCTGCCATCTTGGAAACTCCTATGCTGCTTCGGCCATGAGGGCCGCAAATTCATCTTCGGGGAGGTCATAAATCGACCGCTGGTTATCGTTCGCCGCCGCTCTGAAGACGGCCAATGCCGACGCAATCGCGCCGTCAATGTGATTGGAGTGGCGGGTGCCCTTGTGCATGGTGGTCAATTCGCCTGCGTTGGTGGCGCGCTTGACGACGACGCTCTCAAAATGATTGCGAAGGATCGGGTGCGCGCCGTGCCGGATGCGACGGCCATTCACGACGCGCTCAAGATCGCAAATCGGGCCGTGCATGTGCTTCGCCGTCTGGGGAAGTTGCAAGACGTTGATGCCGTGATCCATGAGCTTGCCCATGATCGGCCCGGCAAGCGAGGGGTCGAAGACGACTTCTCGGACATCGTAACTGCCACAAAGGTCGATAATCTTGTCAGCGATCACGTCCGGTTCAATGACAGGACCGCTGATGACGTTCAAAAGGCCATCGTCGCGCCAACGTGGATAAGGAACCTGTTCGAGCTTAGCTTTATCCTCCAAGCCTTCGGACGGGAGGTAGAACCACGGGTGCATCGTGATGCGGCCATCATCGTGACGCCACGCACCTACAATAGCCGTCAAGTCACCGGAGCGAGACAAATCAACTCCAAGCCAGCACGGCAACCCTTCAAGATCGGCAAGGTCAAAATTCGGATCACTCCCGGCATCATAGACGGCCATATCAAACAGCGGATCACGCGATGAGGCCTGCCAGATATTCAAGTTCAACTGCTGGAACTGGTAACGGGCGGGCGGGCTGTTCTCCGCCTCCTTCAATTTGTTCCGCAAGCCGACAATGTTCGGGAAGCCGTAAGGCAGGCCGGGGTTCGCCTTCAGCCACGTCGCTTCGTCGCGCCAATCGTCGCCGGGTTCAAGCTGGAACAGGATCGGCAACACGGTCGGGTCGTCAATCTCGCCGGTCGCGACCTTGTAGGCATAATCATACTGTTCGAAGCCGAGATTATCCTGTCCACGGCCAGCAGTGGTGCAAATGATGGTGAGTGGGTCGGCCACCTTCGTCGTGCCGGAGTCGAGTGCTTCCCAGAGATCGCGGCCTTTCCACTGGTGGATTTCGTCAATGAGGATGAAGTTTGGCGTGGTGCCGTGCTGCGCCTTGCCGTCGCTGGAAATCGCCTTCAGGGTAGCGCCGTTCTGCCGGTTCAAAATACGCTTCGCGGAATTGAAGGCGTCGTTGATCTTCGTCGCGGCGACAAGGCGGCGATCCATGCGGACTATATTTGCGGCCTCGCGGAAGCCGATACCTGCCTGTTCGCGGTCGCAAGCGGCAAAGATCACCTGTCCAGCCGGAACAGCTTCGGGGCCGAGCAGGTGCAAGAGCGACCATGCAGCGGCATGGCTGGTCTTACGATTGCCACGGCCTAGCATGAGAAAGACCTTCTTCACGACGCGGATGCCATCGGGATTGCGCGGCCCATAGATGCGCTTCGTCATCCGTTCGAAGGGCGTATAAAGCTGGAATGCGCGCTTTGGCGCGGTGCTAGCAGGATGACGCAAGGCGCGAAGGAACCTCACGGCACGGTCGCCGTGACCGAGCGGATCATCAATCGGACTGCTATCAAAAACCCATGCCGGAAAGGCACTCTTGCTCATCAGCGCACCATGAGCGGGTTGTCGCTATCATCGTCATCCGCTGCGGCGCTGCCGATACGGGCGCGTGACGTAGGCGTAAGGCCGTATTCTGCCGCTAGCTGGCGCGCCGTCTGGGCATAGCGGATTTGCAATCCGCCAAGTTTCAGGTCAGGGACAGGCAGCGCGGCCATTGCAGATGCGATCTGCTTCACCGCACCTTCAGCAATGCAATAGTTTTCCACGCCAACCAAATTGTCACGGGTGATGATACCGCGCTCGATCAGGCTAGGCATGATGCGTTTCCACTCCGCACGCGCATAGGCCGTGAAGTGCTTCGGTGGTGCCGGTGCTTTCGCCAGTGCGTTGCTATCGCGGGAAATGGCAGGCTTCACGCCACGATTGTGAATGCTCATTTCAGCACCTCGCCGCGCAACTCAAGGGCTTCGTATCTGCCGATTTCCTTGATTTCCTTCAGGCTGTATCCGTTGCCGTTATAGGAAACGCGATCTGCCGTGGTGATACCCGGCATATAGCGGATGCGGAAAATGATGCTGCCGGTTTCCGCCTCGCCAAAGCCGGTGAAAAATTCCGTGGCCGACTGCTGGATAATTTCGGCCCAGACAACGGCGACGATTGCCCACGCTTTCACCACGTCGCCGGAAGGTTTGACGGTTTCGGTCTGGCGTTCGACAGTGATGCGCCGGTCCATTTTGCCCGCGTTGATCATTTCAGCCACCGGATCAAAGCTTCGACCGACAAGATAGAATGACCGTATTGAGGATCGGGGTCGCGTGGGTGCCGGATGGTCATGACCTTGAAGTGATCGCAATAGGCTCCTGCGCTCTCCATTTCGGCAGACAGATTGTATTTGGACAGGGCATCATTGACGGCGGCGGCGATCTCTTTGGCGGCATCCTGCCCGGCGTCCAGCGTCCAAACATGCAAGTCGAGATAAACCCACGCGGCTGTCTGGGCGCGATAGTCATTGCCATGCAATTCGGTGTTGCCGTCTGCGATCACGATGCAAGGCGTTTTATCGGGCCGTGTGCTGCCTGCCCGGATATGGGTCGGTGGCACAAGTGCGGTGACTTCCGGTTTGTTGATCAACCGGTTACGGATAGCCGTTTGGAGGGTGAGAACGGGTTCGATACTCATTCGCTGGTCGTGCCTTTCCATGCGTCCCGGATAGCCTTTCGGCCAGCCCGGTCAATGCGTTGCTGCGCCCGTTTTCGCTGAAGTCGGAAGCCCGGCCAAAAGAAGGGCTGCGCGTCGGTTTTGCTGGTCCCGTATTCGACCAGATGCGGATAGCGCGTATCGGTGTCGCCTACCGTGATGATGACTTCGTTGTCACCGGCGACACGGTTGCCGCCGGGTTGGCTGTATGGCGGGGTGGACTGGCCGGGCAGCGTGACGGTGATGGAGTCCTTCAGTGCGCCTGTATCTTCCGGCGCAAGGGCGCGCTGCGTGGATGCAATCGACTCTGCGGAGGTCGTCAGGGCTTTAAGCACGGCATCACGCGGAGCTTTTTTCAACCGGTCAAATGCTTTCATGAGATCGTCCAGCCCGTCATTCGCCATCGTGGAACCACCTTTCCCGATAGCTATCCAGCGTCTGCGTGATGGTCTGGGGCGCGATCTGGCTGGAAATTCCGAACGTGGCGACGTTACGCACTTCGTAATAGAAGGCCACGAGCCGGAGGATTGCGACTTTCAGATCAGACGGAAATGGGTCGAGGTCATCAAGCGATCTGCCGATGTAGTTCGCGCCATACTGACACGCCGCTTCGATGAGAAGCATGATCAGCGCGTCTTCCTCGCTGTGATCAATGCGCAGATATTGCTTTGCGAGATCAGGTGAAACGATCATTCCGCTGCTTCCTTTGAAAAACTTATATTCGGTGTCTCTTGTGAAGTGCTCCCCGCGCCGGTCCCTAAACAGGCAGGGAAATTGTCAGGCACCCCCGGAGGGGTGGCTGCGTCCTGTCGATCAGCATCAGAGCAAGTCAGTCTGTTCGATTGCTTTTTTTGGGTCATGTTTGGGGTCGTGAGCGCCACTTCGAGCGGCATGCCTTTGGCCAAGCGCTGTTGTAGGGAACTGACACTCAAGTTCAGTCCTTCCGCCCATTCCGCTATGGTCCGAGTGATGCCATTTACTGTGTGAGTGGGGGTGACGGTATTCCTCGACCGGCTGTTAACCTGCTCTTTGCTGAAGATTGGCAGGCGCTGCCGCTGATGCCCGGTTTTCATCGGTATGGTGATTGCGTCGGCAATGGACAGGCCACGCTGAAGGCGTCCGATGATGATGGCAGGGGTGATGCCGTAGTCGAGCGCCCATTCGATAATGGGCTGCTGGATGCCATCATGTTCAAGGATGGTTTCGGGCGTCATGCTTCCACCCAATCTACAAAACAACCATCAGCGTGAGATAATGTCCGGGGAACCATCAGAAGCGCGAAAGGCCAGCGACGATGACGACACGCAAAGACATGACCGAGGAAGAATGGCATTGGGTCAATCGCATCTACCACCACAATGCAGCATTCCTCACTGTCGAAATGGACAAGAGGCTTAGAGACCTTGGTGTCACCGAGCAGAGGCTGGGCGGTGCTGGCGTCAACGCGCTTGGCAAGAAACTGGTTGAGACAGAACTTCTCGCTGCAAAGAAGGCTAGGCAGAGAAGATAAACTCATAGTGCGCGCTCCTGCCGCTGTTTGGTGGAGCTATGGCAAGGCGTGCAAAGGGATTGCCAGTTACCGCGAAACCAGAAGAGGCGCTTGTCGCCGCGATGAGGAATGACGTGATCGACAACCGTGGCAAGGTTTCCGCACATCCGGCAAGATGGGTGCGCGCGCAGATACTCACCACGGGCTTTACGCCACTCATGGTTATAACCGCGAAGGGCTGCTGAAGGGCGGCGGGCATCATAGCGGGCGTTACGTTCGCGCTTGGCCTTCTCCTGGCACTGGCAAAGCTGGCCGTGGGGAACGATGGCACCACATGTGCAGAAACGGGGCGGCTTGCTCATTTGCGCCTCCCGGACGATTTGAGCGCCTGAAGTCCGGCACGGTCAAATTCAGGATCAAGGCCAGCGGCAACATTGCGCTCTGCCTGCTCCGGGTCCGGTTCCTTCTCGTCGTCGGAACCGCCGCCGTGAATGGCTTTCAGCTTCTCAAGGTGCGCTCTGTAGGCCCGGTCGATTTCGGTCGGGGTGGCGTTCCATGCCTGTTCGGGCGTCCAGCCAAGCCAGCCGGTCGCACGGTCATAGAGGGCGGCAAACACTTCAGCCCACGTCACCTGCTTGCCGGTCGTGTGCAATGACTGCACACGCTTTTCAGGCGCTGGCGTCAGCATGGACACAAGTTCTGCCAACGGGGCGCGAACAGCAAGAAAGAAAGGGAAAAGCGGCCTTCGCTGCACGGCAGTCAGGAAGGCCGCTGCATTCTGGTTGCCGCTGCTTATTTCGGATACCAGAATGATCTCGGAAAGGACTGTATAGTTCAGGTTTTCCAAGGCAGCATGAAGCGCCGGAAGGCCGAAACGTTCTTCAAGGATGGTGGCAGCGCGCAACGAAGGGCGAAGGGTCAAGGCGTTTCCGCCATGACTGATTTCCACTTGTTCGAAGGATGCGCGCTGCTGTCTCATGGCTTAGGCTGTGATCTTGAGCTTGGCGAGGGCTTCGCCCATGATCACGCGGCCACCGACACGGCGGCGTGCATGCAGCTTGACGACGCCGTTGCTAGCGCCAGTGATGTCGTCGCGGATGATGTCGAAGCCGACACGATCTGCGATAGCGTAGCCGCTGGCGAAATCGCCAAAGACGATCGGGGTTTTACCGGCTGCGATGTCCGGCGCGTCCACAGCCTCATAGACCGGACGGCCCAGAAGCAGAGAAGGCTGACCGGCGGTGATACCGGGCTGCCAGATATAGGTTCCGTCGCTATCCTTGAGCTTGCGCACAACGCTCATGGTCTTGCGGTTCATCAGCCACGAGCCATTGACGGAATAGCTCGTCTTGATGTGGTAATAGAGGTCGATCAGGGCTTCGGCATTGAAGCCGCCGCTGGTAGCGATTTCCACTTCCTCCACGTCATCCGAGTTGAGAACGCCTTCTGCCTGCGTCGTGCCGTTACCATTGACGAACCACGATGCTTCGATCTGGCCGAACCGGCGGGCGATGTGATTGGACAGGAAAGCGGCAAGATCGATCTGTGCGTCTTCGAGCAGAATACGAGTGACCGGAACCGTGACGGCCATTTCGAACGGCTTCAGATCGATCTGTTCGAACGAAGGCTCGTCTTCGGCAGCGGTGGCGGTTTCGGCGCGGGGTGCCGGGGTGACTTCATCGACAAGGCGCGGAAGCTGAAGCAGCGGGCCGGACATGGCAATGGTCTGGGCAAGACCGCGAACCGGGGAGTATTCGGCCACCTTTTCGAGAATGGTCGTGGCGACGGCTTCCGGTGCGAGAATGCCGCCTGTGGACGAGCCGCCATAAGCAAGCGCCTTCACTTCGGAGGCATCGCCCGTGCGAACAAAATCGGAGAAGGCTTTGACTTCGTTGCCGTTGTCATTCGAAGCCTTGGGGTGATTGTTGTTATCGGCGGCAGGGCGGCGGTTGAGCTTTGCCTGCATCGTCGCAATGTCATCTTTGAGCGCCTTGATTTCTTCGGCGCTGACAACCGGATCGGCATTTGCCACCGGCTTGTTCTGCTCTGCATTTTCCATTTTGGGGTTTTCCTGTTCAACGTTGAGGGGGTGAGACTTTGTCTCGGTGATGCGAGCGTCCGGGTGGACCGGGCGCTTGCAAAGGGAGATTTCATTGATGGTAAGGGCTGTCAGGACACGGCCACCTTCCGGGCGTGCCTTCGCTTCGTGAAGGCGGTATCCAATCGACAGGCCGGACATGCTGCCACGCTGAAGGGCAAGCCGGGCCTGCCGGGCGGGTTCGATACCCTCAACAAAAAGACGGCCTTTGACTTCAAGTCCCCTTTCGGTGACAGAGTGAGTTTCCCAGACGCCGACAACACTTTTCTGCTCATGCTCTACGATCATCGGGACACGCCGGGCAAAGCTGAAGGCGGAAGGCTCAATGAGATCGCCATAGCTGTCTGGCTGGCCGAACGGCCAAGCGATGCCGGTCACGGTGCCGGTGTCGTCAATCGAGACTTCGGCCTTGATTTCGAGATTGCCTGTTTCGATGGCGCTGGCGATGGCTGTCATTCTGCCACCTGCGAGATTGCATCATTGACGGCTTCCACGCCGAAGAACAGACTGGTGATAACGCCGTCCGCAACGGCAAAGACTTCGGCAAGCGGCCTGCCGATGACATAGACCGACACGAGCCGGTTAGCTTCTTCGGGGGCTACACCGCCACCGATCAAGCCAAGCCGGATGATCTCGGAAACGTCTGTGAAGCTGTAGCTGGTATCGCGGAAACGGCGGAATAGCGCGCCGACGCCATGGCCGGTTTTAGTTTCAAGTTCAATGATCAGGTCGCGGGTCGGGAAGGCAAAGGCTTTCTCGCCGTCGCCAAAGAAGGCGCGGTGTTCCGTCATTTGGCGGGTTCCTTTTCAGGGGCTGCAACAGGCGTTGCGCCGGAAGTTGTATGGGGGTTGATCAACTCGTCGCCACCGGGCAGCGGTGGCATATTGAGGATTGCGCGGGCTTCGTTGGGCGACATGACGCGATTGGTGACGAGCGCCGTAATGTTGGCCGTCCGCGATGCCATGTCGGCGCGCATAAGGTCATCGACAACAAATTCGAACCAATGATCGTTCTGTTCGATCTCGGTCAGAAGAACGGTCGCAAGGGCTTCCTGCCATTTGTCGAGCCATGGCCGAAGGCAAAGCTGAAGGAAGCTTGCGCCCATTTGTTCGGCGTTGCTCCACGTCGCCCGCTCAAGTTGGAAAAGCAGGTGCGGTGGCACGCCGAAGATACGAGCGATTTCATTGATCTGTTCGAGGCGGTTTTCGACATACTGGCTGTCTGTCGAGGTGAGCGCCGGGGCGTCGTATTTCCAGCCGCCGTCAAGAATGAGCGGGTCGCCGGATGCACTGCGCATCCACTCCCGGAAGCTCTTTCGCATATTAGAAATGGCGGTTGCGCCAGCGTCCCCGCCCTGCGCTTTCTCATTAGAAATGATGGCATTCGGACGTGCGCCGGAGGTGAAGAATGTTGCCCCATGCTTTTCCAGCACAGAGGCAAGGCCGATGGCTTCACGACCGAATGAGATCGGGGAGCGATTGAGGAAAGAAGGAATATGGAGGATTTCGGTGTGCGAGTATTCGCGGGAGCCGCCGTTCTCGGAAACACGATAAAATGGCGGGGCAGCGCCAAGGGCGTCTTCCATGACAGAGACGGTGCCGGGCAAAAGACGGATAATTTCAAACGGGCGGCCATCCGGATATCGCACCACGCGGGCAAAGCCGTTGCCGTAAATCAGGGCGTCGGATGTAAGCTGCGTGCGAATTGCGCCTGCGCCGGTCCATTCGTTCGCCCGCTTGTGGACGATCTTGTGGGCGGTGTGCTTGCTGGCGATTTGCTTGGCTTCGGCCTGCTCCCGGTAGAGCTTCACCGGCAGCGAACCAATTGTCTCCGAGATCAACCGGACAGCCTGAAGAACAGCCGGAGTGTTGAGGGCAGACAAGCCGCCGACACTCACGCCGCCGGAAGTAGTGCGCACGCCGAAGATTTCTGAAACAGCAGGATCGGACAGGAGATAAGCTTTACGCTCCCCTATTCCAATCCTGTTTTTGACTTCGCTCCAAAAACCCATCTGGATAACATTCCTATTTAACTTAGGAATATTATCTCATGACAGGATTCGAATGTGAATCCCGACAACTTAAAAAACTTCAGAAAAACTGATATACTATCGATTTTAAATCAGAAAAACTGATGCATCGTTCTAGGCGATGATATTGCGCACGGTTTTCATCTGTTTCGCGATCTCGACAAGTTTCACGTCGCTGCCGCCATAGTCGTCAGCAGATGACCCTGAAGACCTCCCCATGATGTAAAGTGCAGCCCGTTCCGACACTCCACCGCTCAGCGCGTCTTCAAAAAGATGGCGGAAACCATGGTTTGGTGGCGGCAAATCCGTGCGCTTCGGGAAGACCTTTTCATGTATCCACTCGCGCAAGCGCTGGTCTTCATTCTTGCCACCGGGAAAGAGCTTGCCGTCTGCTTGTGCTTTCACCCATTCGATGAAGCCTTCCTTGATCAATCCGGGATGCACCGGCACCTTTCGCGCCCTATGCGTCTTTGTCTCTCGCCCGTCACCAACGCGGATATGAATGAACCAGAAACCTTCGACTTCGAAGATATCGCGTTTTTCCAGCACTGTGATTTCATTCACCCGTGCGCCTGTATGGGCGATGATCCACGGTATCCAGCGAAAGCTTGCTCGTGTCGCACTCCGGGCAAATTCGAGGAAATGACGGGCATCTTTAAGTGAATAGGTCCGTTCGGCACTGTCGCCCTTTTGGACAACCGGAAGCTCCAAAGCCGCCCACGGCTCCCCATTCGGAAACATATGGTTTTCGGACTGCTTATTCGCCTCACCGATCAGGGTTCGAATAATGGTGATTTTGTCGTGAACGGTTTTCCGGGAAAGCTTGCCATCAACAAGCATGTGGTCACGCCACGCCCTACCCTCTGCAAGCGTCACAGTCGAAACGGTCTTATCTTTTCGGAAAGCCTCAAAATCATCCTTCGCGTTCCGATACTTCTCTAAGGTCGCTTCCGACTTCGGACGGCTGAGGCCGATGGACGCTAGTCGCTCCTGTTCCCTGATAACGTCTTCAAAGGTTATCCCCGCAAAAGGCGACGCTACCGGCTGACTTTCCTCCTGTCTCACGGCTTCGACAAGCATGGGGTGAGAGGGTTCTCCGTTGAAATCTCCATCGTTGCGTTCGTAGCGCCGTGCAACAGCCTCATAGGACGCGATACAAAGCGCCTGCGCCAGTGCGCGCCACTCTGGCGTTCCCTTCACGGCATCGGTGTTTCCTGCGAGGCGCGTGCGTTCGATACGCCATCCGACGAGTTCTTCTAGCTCGTCGTCTGACAATTTACCCGCAAAGCCGTCGCGGAACGGATGAGCATCATATGCCGGATCGGGGTCAATCTGAGCATAGCGAGGATCATGCGCACGAATCTCGGAATCGAAGGTGATTTGGCTTTGGTAGTCGCGGAGAGCAATTTGTTGGGCCGTGAGCGGATGGGCCGCTGGTTTTGGCTGTTGGCCGGTCGCGGCTTCATGCTTCAACCGGGCAATGCCGATCTGCCTTTGCATCGAAGCAACGGCGGCGGCGTGCTTTCGAAGGGCTTCGCGCCGGTCGCCACCAAGCTGAATTTCGAGTTCCGCCCGATTATCAAGATATGGCCGGAGCGATGAAGGTATGACGATCCTAGCGGAATACCGACCGTTTCGTTCTTTCCAATGTTGAGGCTTGCCCGCCATTCGGACCCCATTTTGTGACGTGATTTGTGACGTCAATATGGGGGAAAGCCTTGCTATGCAAGGGGTTCTAATCATTTCAAATAGATGAAATGGTCGGAGTGGAGAGATTCGAACTCCCGACCCTCTGGTCCCAAACCAGATGCGCTACCAGACTGCGCTACACTCCGCCGAGGCGATGGCTGGGGAATACACGGTTCACCTGAAGTCCGCAACAGGGAAATTCATCTTTGTTCAGTCATGGCCTAGATCAGCAAAATCCGCGGCCGGCGTGGCAGCGGTGGGATAAGGAAAGCGCGGGATAATCGTCTTGACTCTCACATGAAGTCAGTCCATTTCAAATTCAACGTTCCTGACACGATTTGGTTATTCTATTCAGGTACGTGAAGAATAATTCGGGGATGTAAACACCCCACTGTCCAACCGGAGCAGTTTCGACATGTCTGCGAAGATTTACCGCCCTGCAAAAACCGCCATGCAATCCGGCACGGCAAAGACCAATGTCTGGGTTCTGGAATTCGACGCCGAAGTTCCGCGCAAGATCGATCCGATCATGGGCTACACCTCCAGCTCCGACATGAAGCAGCAGGTCAAGCTGACATTCGAGACGCAGGAACAGGCCGAAGCCTATGCACAGCGCAAGGGCATCGAATACCGCGTCATCCTGCCGAAGGAAGCAACCCGCAAGGTGGTTTCCTACACCGACAATTTCCGTTTCAACCGCACCCAGCCCTGGACGCACTGAAACACTACAGTTTTCGCCGGCAGCATCGCTGCCCGGCATGACGGCCCCTTAGCTCAACTGGATAGAGCAACTGCCTTCTAAGCAGTAGGTCGCAGGTTCGAGTCCTGCAGGGGTCGCCACCGCTTCTCAAATTATCGATGAAAGACAACTAGTCGGGTCTGACGCAGCACGCAATCAGTCTGCGTTTGCATCGCGGTTGTTCTTCATCTTTCTCCATTTCACGAGATAACCGAAACCCGGCCCTATCAGCATCCCGCCGATAACCCACTCGACCAGGGTCAAGGGTCGCTCATCCGGATCGTGGCCAGTGACGTAGAGAAAGAGAAAAAACGCGACCACGCCGCCGGTCAGGAGCGTGAGCGGAAAAAGCACACTGTCGCGAAAACCTTTCATACATTCCACTCCCTTGGCCGTGTTGATAAAGGTATTGGGTATGAGCCTTTTGGCAAGCGGCTATTACGGCGGCGACGGCAAGTTATCGCTTCGGCAACATTGCGCCAACAGTGGACATAACCATTCCTACTTACTTCGTCGCGACGGCTGTTTCAGCGATCTGTGCTAGCGTTGTTTCCGAGTAGGCCGTTCTCAACGCAGCTTCAGCCAAGCAATGCGCACGTTCGAGGACGGCGTTCGAAGCGCGTT
>Ga0099826_10000295_pt1 | contig 22327 bp, 8 predicted proteins | sample Mtrugardesep15_FD_76830 | JGI IMG/M metagenome (GOLD analysis project Ga0099826, IMG submission 76830) | Root nodule microbial communities of legume samples collected from California, USA - M. trunc garden sep15 | ecosystem: Host-associated > Plants > Roots > Nodule | place: USA: California... | reverse complement strand
TTGTCAACTGAGCTAAGTCGGAAACCCAACTTTGTTTTATTTGAAGAACAAATCAAATTGTTTCTTAACACACGTAATGGAAGCTTCCATTCATGGACCGAGTGGACCATGCCATCACACACAACACAACTAGTAATTCGATGATTAATGGAAGCTTACATTATAGATCATTAATTTCTAATTGTGTCATATAAACACGTGAATTAATCGATTGAATTATGCAACCTCTCGACTAAAAACGGAATGTATGTAGTTTGATTTGGACCAGTTTTGAGATAAGAAATCATATCTTATCATATGATCATAAACTTAAAATAACATGTAGCTTGGTTTGGATTGTTTCTTCAGCAAAATTTGATTTGATCCTTTCTAATTAAGTGTGGTTTCTATTAAATTAATTCGTTTGATTTTATTTTGGTCTGTAAAATTCTTTTGAATTTTCATTGATTTATAATTACACGTAATGTCAAATAAATTGTTACGGCTTGGTCAAAAAATAATATATATTATTGGTTTTTTTTGACAAAAATAACCAATAATATATATTATTGGTTATTATCATCAACCTCTATAAGGTATAATATACCCAACATCCTAATTTATTTTTTATAGAAAAGGTATAAGTGAGTTGGTATCTGGTATCTAATCCTATTAAAGATACGTACTTCAAAGTTAAAAAAGCGAAGTAATTACATACACCTATCATATATCAACGAAGTTCTCACATTGGTGACATGAGTTAAACTCATGTATAATATACTTACAACTACCAATGGTTTCTTAAATTCACAACTTTCTCAAAGTTTGTTACAACCATGAAAAACAAATTTTATCTAACAAAATGCACATAAGTTGTGTGATAAAATAAATAAGGAAAAAACTTAGATATAATTCTTTTTCGTATGGTTCTTAACTAAATTTAACATGATTTTCTCAAAGTTTGTTATATCCAAAAAAAGATGTATTTTTAGTTAAGAACCATACGAAAAGCATATAAAGAATTGTACCTAAGTTTTGTCCAATAAATAAGTATTAGTTATATACTTTAGAAATAGATTCGGTTTTAGAAAATTATTAGGAAAGCCACAAAAAAAATACAGAGAAAAAGATAAATAACCATTGAAACGTACATAAGTGGAGGGATCAATATTCGAATCTCTGTCATAACGTTCGACCTATCAATTTCGTCATTTTTGTTTGTTGAACTATGACTTATAGACAATAAAAAAGACCATCTAATCCTAATAGTTTTTACAAAAAGAGATTTAATAATATGTTATATAACAAATTCAATTTTCTGTTTTTTTTCTTCTGAATTATGATTTTAAACTTGCATGATTAGTTGGTAGTGATTATTCTATAGTGAACTATACGGTTTTAATATACTAATTCAAGTAGCATTTGAACTTTTATGGTATCATCTTTAAAAAAACAAAAAAAAAAATTATGGTATCATTTTTTTTTCATTTATACCCTCATTACCTTAATTTGTACAAATCAAAATATTGATTATAATTATTTTTTATGGAATATTAATTATAGATAGATATCTATATCATTTATATCTTGTTTAAGAAATTTCATTTATATTTATCAGATACTTTAAATATAAATTAATCTTCTAAATTTCTTTTTTTTCAAACATTACAAATTTAACTAAGAATCTGTTATCTCTTTATACACATTCTCTATAATCTAATTTTCCCGTTTTCGCATATATTTTAACAGACATAGCCATAACCATAACCAATCCATATCATCAATTATCATTAATATTAAACTATATTTCACAATCATAATAATTAACACATCTAGAGTTTGCGGTGTTTATATTAACATTAAAACTAATTTTGTTTTTTTGTCACATATTTTAAATTATTCTATTGTATAAGACTTTTAGTCATCGTTGGACATCAACCACTCAACCACCCAAACCCACCAACTCTATAATAACCCCTTTCTCCTCTCTCCAATCTCACAAACACAACCTCTTCACTTTCAATCCTCTCATAAAAAAAACCCAACCCAAAGCACAAAAACAAAAACAAAGTAACATAATCATATTTTCCATCAAACATGGTTGAGAACTTAAGGTTTATGTTCCTCGTCTCAATCATAACAACATCTCTTTTTGTTACAACAACCTTAGCACAAACAACAACAACAACAACAACACAAGTATGTAAATCACAAAACTTCACAAACAATGAAATTTTCACATCATGTCGTGATCTACCACATCTCACCTCGTATCTCCACTGGACATACGACCAAACAACAGGAAAACTCGACATAGCATTCAGACACACAGGTATCACAAACACAAACCGATGGGTAGCATGGGCTATTAACCCAAGCAAGGATCTCGCATCTTCCATGACTGGTGCACAAGCTTTGGTTGCAGTTCCACAATCTAGTGGAACACTTAAAGCTTATACTTCACCAATTGTCAATTCAGGGACACAATTAACAGAGGGTAATATTAGTTACCCTCATTCAAGGTTGAGTGCTACACATGAAAATAACGAGGTTACGATTTATGCAAGTATTACTCTTCCTGCTGGGACTACTAGTTTGGTTCATCTTTGGCAAGATGGTGCTATGTCTGGTTCTACACCTCAACAGCATGATATGACTAGTGCTAATACTCAATCTAAGGAGAATTTGGATCTTCTTTCTGGTGCTTCTGAACAAGGTTCAGGTGGTGGTTCTCTCAGCAGAAGAAGAAATGTGAGTAATTCTTTCTCTTAGATATTTTTCTTTTTTAATATTGAAAATTATTCTTTGTTTGTATTATATATTATATCACCTTCTATCAAAGGGTCTATAGTTTTTTTTTATGAAATTTACAACTATTAAATTTCAGTGTCATAATCAAAGTTTTAAATTGGTTGTGATCTTTAATATTAAAGAGAATTGGACTGTCCAATTTTATATTTAGTTTTTTGAGTTAAAAAATTGGCTTTCAATGAATTGCTTCTGTCAAATTGCTGAATTGTTGTTAAGGTGAATTGATTTTAGTTAAAGATGGGTAAAAATTGATGATGAATTGATTCTTTTAAATTTATTTTAGTTAAAGGTGAGTTAAAACTGATGAATTGATTATGTAAAATTGATATTAGACAATCTTGATCATATTTATAACATGCATAAAGCAAAAAAAAATTATGGGTGATGAATATCATTGTGATCATATTCTACTATGGTTTTAGATGTTATGCAACAAGAAAGTTTGGGTTTTATTTGGTAATTTGGAAATTGATTAAGGATGTTAATTTTTTGTTCAGACCCATGGAGTGCTGAATGCAGTGAGCTGGGGGGTCTTGATGCCCTTGGGAGCTGTGATTGCAAGGTACTTGAAGGTGTTCAAGTCTGCAGACCCTGCTTGGTTTTACCTTCATGTTACCTGCCAATCAGCTGCCTATATAGTTGGTGTTGCTGGATGGGGTACCGGTCTGAAGCTTGGCAGTGACTCGGCTGGTGTTACATATTCAACTCATAGAACACTCGGGATCATCATCTTCTGCCTTGGAACCCTTCAGGTATGAGATTACATGTTCATGATTTGTTTACATGTAATATTTTATATTACATACGCGGTAACTGTTAGAGTTGTGTCGCGATAATTGATAGTTGCAACTTCAACTGTTGTTGATGAGTAGTTTCTTAAACTATAAACTACTAATATACAAACTTTTGAATTGTGGCTGTGGAAACTGTTGCAATTATTGATATTGCAGATGATCACAGTAAATGTGACTAATGCAACTTCAATTGTTGTTGTGAAAATATAAAAAAGCAATGATGCTGCAGCCAGATTGCGGTGTCGAACTTGTTTTCGAAGCCTTGCTGATATGCCTTTTTGGAATGCTATGTTATGCTACTAATAATTGAAGTGAAACTGACAGAAACTTCTGCTACTCTATACAGGTTTTTGCTCTGCTGTTGAGGCCAAACAAAGATCACAAAATCAGATTCTACTGGAACCTTTACCATTGGGGTGTCGGATACGCAACTATCATCATCAGCATCATCAACATCTTTAAAGGGTTTGAGGCATTGGAGGTGTCTGCAGCGGATCGCTACGATAACTGGAAGCATGCATACACCGGCATTATTGCAGCATTGGGTGGTGTTGCTGTACTTTTGGAAGCTTACACATGGATCATTGTGATCAAGAGGAAGAAATCAGAGAACAAGCTGCAAGGAATGAATGGAACAAATGGTAATGGATATGGTTCTAGGGTGTAGGGTACTGAGATAGATATAGATACTGGATTTTGGCTTATGAGTTTTATTGAGTTTTGGTGTTAGACCCTTTTTGTATATTTTGTTGCATGAGTGTTTGTAGTATACTCTTGGATTCTGATTTTTAGATTATTCTTTCATAGCATAGTGAAATCCTGGAGTATGGTTTTCGCCATGCTATTATTCCAGTGGATACTTCGTATCATTTACATACATATTTGTATTTTTTATTAACTTTTTCATCTTGATGTTTCTCTCATGCTTCTACTTTCATATTCCTCTTCTTACATTCTCTCGTGTCGAACAACGACAAAGAACGGGGTTTTAAAGCGCAATAATATGTTGCGCTAGCGATGACCGGTGTTACAAAGTACGCGATACTGATGTTACAAAGAATCACAGTTAAATATGACTAATACATAGAGAAAAATATTATCCCATTGACATTATAGATTATTCTCTCTAGGGTGCTAAACTTATTCAGATCTACCATGAAAGGAACATGCACTTGGTAAGGTTTTTCTAAAAACAACTAAAAAATTGTATCAAATTAAATTTCTGTGTGGACTTTTTAGACTGCAATTAAGAAAGCAGTTGTAAATATGATATGAAATGTAGAGTTTGGATTCGTTGTACATGACACAGCATGATGAACATTGACCAAACCTCTATTTTGTTGGAACATTGTTAATATATTCCACACTATAACAGGAACATGGCATCTGATCTTTGAATACTTTTGCTCAGCAATTAATTAAAATTTTCATTTTTTAAAAGGAAGAAATTCAATCTTCATTTCAGAATGAGATTATAAGGGGTTGGGGAGCTCAACTGATTTAAGGTATTAGTTAAAGAGTTGGAGGTTCAGATCTAACAAAAAAAAAACGAATATAACAATTAACATATTAATATTTTAATTTGTCATTTAAAGAAAGAAAAAAAAAGGATAAAAACATATTAGCATCTAACTTAAATTAGATCCAATCAGTAAAAACTTTTAATAAAAAAAAAAGTATGAGTTTTAAAAATTGTAACTATCATTTGAAATTCTTTTCATCATTGTTATATTAAAAATAAGATATTTAAAAATTAGTATGTTAGAAACTTCTACCTCACTTTTCTGTTATTTAATTATAAATAAAATAACCTTTGACCAATTATACATTTTTATACATGCAAATTATAAATATATGTAGGTAGTACGACATTTTTTTGGACAGATGTATGTAGTACGACTTGTTTACTTATGCTTTTGTACTTTGGCCTAAATATTTTTTTGACTAATAGTACTTTGCTTTATGTATTGTTCTACGACTATCCTTTTCTGCATTTAAATATCTCACTCAATTCCGCTCTTTTCAAGGGTTTGAAAACTAAAACTCACGAAAATAAGCATATTCATATCGTCTAGCTAAGGAAATATGCAAGTCTCGTCCAAGTTGCTGACTTAGGTAGATTTCACCAGCAAATTAGACTAACTTATTTTTTTCGACGGACAAATTTGACTAACTTATGAGTTATGACAAACCAAGTGTGGTTGTTCAAATGAGGGGTTTTGACTTTGTCTCTTGCTACTTGCTAGACTCCAAGGTCAATTTTTAAATTCAAACTCTGCCAAGAAACGGGGTAACCACGGTGATATGCGGGCCAAATGCTTTAAGGCACATTATTATTTTCATTTAGCAACCATGTCCCAAAATTATACAACCATTTTTTAAATAATTTATGGGACAACAAAATACATCTAAAGAAAGCTAAGTATTAACACAAAAACTAAATTAATAAATTAATTTAGAGTAAAAGCATAATAAAAGTATGAGAGTTTGTTCAAAAAAATTATTAATAATTGTATAAATATCACTTTTTCTTTATGTTTTGTGTTTTAAAATAAAACGAGCATATGCAATAATTCAATATTTAAAGGCATGCATAAAAAGGATATAACACTAAGACAAAAAAAGAGAGGATATAACACTTTAAAAAGAAGATAAAAATATTAATAAAATGATAACTAAAAATAAAATAAAGTATATCTTTCAAAAATAAAGTATTTTATAAGATTATGTGTATATAGTACTGGTCAAGCTATTTCAAAGGCTACGGTAACATCCTACCCCAATTTTGAATTGGAAAATGTGATCTAAACTCGTATATTTTTGAGATAGGTCAAACTCAATCCTAAATATTTTGTTTAATAAGATCAAATATATCAATTATTTAATTAATCTAAAAAACGATTTTTTCTTTAATAAAGAACATAAGAACTAACATTTAAGAATGACGACAAGGTGGGTCGGAGTCGGAGAGGGTCTCCCCCCAACTCCATACACACAAAAAAAGTTTAAAAGCACTTTTGGTACCCCTAATTTAAAATTCTTCAACTTTTTGGTCCTCCTATTTCAAACACCCATCACAAATTTGTGAACTATCAACCAGTCGGTTACGCAAAGATGAATTTTCCTTTTTATGACGTAAGTGGATGTTGGCTTGTGTAGTTGTGTTGGCTTTCCAACAACATCAATGTTGCTGAAGGGTTTAACATTATTATGTCTGCAATGGTTACGTTTGGTTTTTTCACGAGTTATGGTGTTGGCCGCGAGGAAACAATTCGACCTTCTCGTCTTCAGTTTGCGGACGATACTTTAATTTTGGGTGAGACTGGCTAGGTTGATGTCCATTCTACGCAAGCGACCCTCCTTCTATTTGAAAATATCTCGGGTTTGAAAGTTAATTTTAACAAAAGTATGTTAGTGGGTGTGAATGTGGGGGACTCTTGGTTATCAGAAGTAGCGATGGTTATGAATTGTAAGACTGGGAGGCTTTCATTTGTGTACCTTGGTCTTCCTATAGATGGTGACGCCTATAGGTTGAATTTTTGGGTTCCACTGTTAAACTGTATCAAAGCTCGTACGTCATGTTGGAAAAGTAAGTCCCTTTCTTTCGGTGGACGTGTGATTCTTCTAAAGTCTATCATGTCTTATTTTTTGGGGGGAGAAGGGATGCTTGGGGGTTAAGAAGATGATAGAGTTTAACATTGTTTTATTAGAAAAATGGTGTTGGAGGATGTATGTTGATAGGAAGAGTCTTTTGTATAGAGTTTTGGTGGCGCATTACTGAGATGGGAGGTTGGTTGAATGAAGGAGGGTGTCAAAATTCTTCATGGTGGAATCATCTTTGGGAGTTCGAAGAGGTATTCGTTCAGGGGTGCCTAATTGGTTTGATGATAACTTGAGGAAGTCGATAGGAAATGGTGGTGATACATTTTTTTTTTTGCACAGATCCGTGGTTGGGTGGTATTCCTCTTAGTGTTAGATTTGGTAGGTTGTTTGAGTTAACAGACAACCCTTTGATGTCAGTTGCCGATATGTTTGGGCTTGGTTAGAGTGAGGGGGGATACTTGAAAGTGGCGGCGAAAGTTGTTTGCGTGGGAGTTGGAAATGTTAGGGGGAGTGTTTTGTTTTGCTTCTTGATGTTGTTATCAAGTTGATGTGGTGGATACGTGGGAATGACATTTAGATCCTTCTAAGGGTTATATTGATCGCGGTGTCTATCATTTGTTGATTGTGGTGGACCAATTTGTTCACTTGGAAGTTACATTGTTTGCTTGGCGTCTTCTTCACTTGGAGTGGTGGAGTTCGCGGATCACCTCATTTTGGATTGTCCTTTTTTTGTTCAAGTTTACAACTAATTAGGCATTGGCTTGGTATTTATACAGCTGATCCACACATGATGCCAGATCATTTTATTCAATTTGGATAAATGGATGGTAACTCAAAATCTCTTCGGTATGTTTTATATTAATTTGATTTGCATGTGTTTGGGTGATATGGAAAGAAATAGTATAAGATTTTTTAATAATAACGAGGAATCATTATAACATATTTTTCATAGAATCAATCTACTCTCTTTTTTGGGGTTGACAGCAAATAACTTCATTTTTGTCTTGGATTTCTTTAATTGGTGGCTTAATAATTTTCTCCTACCCTTGTTTGGGTTGGCGTCTTATAATTATTTTGAACGTGTTGTGTTCTGATTTTACACTCTATATATTTTTCCTAATGCTTCTTTTGTATTAATATCCATCTTCGATTGTTAAAAAAGTTTATCTACTCATTTATGTCGAATAGAACTTATAATTCCATAAATGACTTGCTCCTCGCAAATATGCTCGCATTTTTGTCATATTCTTCTAACTTAAAGATAGTACCAAAAGACTAGGCCACTCACTAGACGTACCATAACTAACTAGAAAAAGGGTCACGAGAAAAAGAACAAAAGAATCACAGCATAATAAAAGACGGAAGTTTTCACGAAGCTTCTCATAAGACCATTGTGAATGAACTTGATTAAAAGTTACTTACATCATTCATTACGTAATGCTGATGCACTAATGAGAATTAATTTTTGGATACGTAGTAAGTACAAAACTATAATACTATAATACGTAGAAAGTACAGAACTAATAATGAGTTGCATTAAAGTGACTTATATCATTGAATGTTCAATAATGGATAATTTAATATCCAAAAATTGATAGTTGTGATTATTTGAGAAAAAGTAAATGAAATAACAAAGACTGACTTGTATCACAATTTCTCCTAATCATAGATTAATAAATAATAAATCACTTCAATTTTCACTCAGTTTGGCGCAGAGCATCAACAATTGCATCCTTCAAGAGAGGGTTTGAAGCAGCTACACGCTGAGCTGATATGTCAAAATCTCCACCAGACCTGAAGCAAACAAAAACATCAGATGTTGATGTTAGTATGAGATCTTCCCAAGATATCTATGAAGCTTCATGTTTTATAGTTTTCTGTAATCATAGCAAATCCTAACCATAGTGAAAAAATATTATGTTTGCCACAATGCATGTACATCCAACCATGATTAGATTGGGTTTCCATAAAATGGAGACACATGTAAAGAGTAAAATAGACTATGTACCTAACCATGCAAAGACTGTCTAGAACCTTGTACATCGTCCACTTAGTTAAGAATAGAGGATTATATATATTTAAGCAAAGTTACTTACGGATCAAACACAACACCTCCAGCTTCTCTAACAATGACAGCACCACCTGCCACATCCCTGGAAAGAGAAACCATGTGATTAGGGCCAGCCCAATAAACAAACCACTAGGCTAAAGCAAATGTTAATGTGAGACTTTATGTAAAATCTAATACAGTAACCTTACAATGTAACATAAGAAGAAAAACATTAAAAAGAGTATGAAGCCTATAAGATTCATACATAAAACCTTTAATAAGAATCAGGGGTCTTAAGTCTTAACCATTAGGTCAAAGGCCATTTTTAACATAAGCTATTATATGCTACATATGTATATTAGATATAAAGTTATCTCACCCCTAAAATAACTCCGGATGTAAACTTCAGAATAAGAAGAAGAAAAATAACACAATTTTGTGCAGTCCAGATGTGTACTTCCCGAGTTCCGAACAATGTGTCCGGTCTGAAAATACACTTCTGGAGGATTTTTAGAAATGTAGGGGTGGACAAAGTGGTCTTAACCTAAAGCCCTTGCTGTACTTGTCAAAGCCCAAAGGTTGGACCGGCTCAGTAACATAACGACGATGCCAAAAAAATTATGCAGGAGAAACTCATACCATGGACCACCAAATCCAGTTTCATAGAACACATCCAGTCTTCCACATGCAATTCCACAAAGATTCAGAGCACAGGAGCCACTCATTCTAATAGATCTCACCTGACATATGGAAACAGGGTAGCTAATATGACAGAGCAGTTATATAAGGTTAATTCAAAAAAATTCAAGGCAAGTCTTGACTTTACCTTGTAAAGCAAACTATTAATCCTATTGGTGGTCGCATCTAGTGTTGCCTTGTCACGTTTTGTTCCAGCCTGCTCTTTCAGAAGGGAAAAAGCTTAATGAATTTCAAACATTCATTGATTCAAAAGGCAACATACTTACAAGTAAACCTGAACCAATAATCTTAATATTCCATGCCAATTAGAATTTCAAGCATTACGGAAATCTTACTTAATTGTAAGGTAAAAAAATACATGTATACTCGGTGGGGATAAACCTTTAAGTTGGATCAGTGATTATGAGTTACAATCTGCCAACTGATCACATTGTAACGTATTGGGGGAAAACGCATATGACTGACTTTTAGTAAAAAACACTTCACTTCAGAAATTAGATTGTTATCATTTATGTTGTCGACAACTCACGCTTATTGCAAGAATAATGTGCAATGTCATGATTTTCTTGCTAAGATTGCAAACAGCACTCTCAGATGATTGATTACAAAGCTTATCAAACACTTATCTAGGGAATAAGCATATCTAGAAATAAAAACTTATCTAGGGAATAAGCTTAAAACTTGAAATATTAAGTGGGCAGATAGCAATCAAGACAGAAGGCTCCAATCTAACATGTCTGCCCTGAGACGCTTTAAAATCATTTAGAACATCTAAATGTGAAGTACATAAATCATCAAAGTTCAGTAAGAGCAAGTTAAAAATATACAGATAATTTGGATATCAGCCACATAAACTTTGAGAGTATAATAAATTTTACAGATTGGAAATAGAGATTCTTCAGAGCAGGTTACTTCTTTAACAATTGTATTGGAAATATCAAGGTAATGTGACATTATGATTATGCAGTGTCATATTAAAAAGATTAGACACTAGATACAGACATTTAAAATGATATAAAACCACGAGTGTAGAAATTCTAATGTAAATATTTTGAACAATGTCAGATTATGACAGTGTCATATGGATCATCTTCTGAATAGCAAGAGAAAGTTATGTGCAAATTAGATGTTAGACCAAATACAGGAGATTGACAAGGTTTATTATTGTTCATGTAGTTAAGTAGCTACTTTGATTAACAAAAAGAACCACTCTGATTTTGATGGTCATTCCACACATTGATACTGGTAGATGATAAGGACAGGGAGATGCATGCACTTCATTGATGCAAATAAAAAATCCAAAAAATTGAATAGTTTCACATAATCAATTAAACAGGCTTGACATACCTCAGTTGCAAGAAGAGAGTTCACCAATTCAGTTTGTGATGAAACTGAAATTCAAGGCATACGAGTCAATGACAGCTATATCTTTATTAATAATAAATGATCGCAACATGAAAAACAGAGGACACACCTTTTATAGGGTTCCCATTCAAAAAAGCACCTTTCCCATGGACTGCAGTGAAAAGCTACATACAAAAAATCCCAAATTTCAATTTGCATACTAAGCAGGAAATAAAATTTAATTTTAAGCACTATGAAATTCCATACTGATAATCCTTATTGAATAACATTCCTAAATTAATCACTTCAATGTCAAATTCCAAAAAGGAGCTATGTCGCAGCAGTTGGAACAATGGCCATATGACTAAAAGGCCTTTCAGAAAAATTTAATGCTTTTGTGCTCAACAACTTAGCACCTTCAAGAAAGAAAATTCCACACCTCGTTAATTATTGGATTGTAGACAACACCAACTGTTGGAACTTTTCCAATTGTAAGACCAATGGAGACGCAAACGAAGGGGAACCTACAGATAGTATAATTTTTAGTCCGTCAATAAGTAAATACGAGAGTATCTGCAATCACCAAGGGAAATATCAGAAATGATGATTACCCATGCACAAAGTTAGTAGTTCCATCGAGGGGATCAACAATCCATGTGGGATCATCTGTAAGTTCTGTAGTTCCAAAAGCAGCTGTGGTTTCTTCTCCAATGAACTAATAAGACCACAAATATAAATGAACTTCAGTAAACACACACCGGTAACTGATAAGTAGCAACAATAGCCAACAATCGAAAACATTATATCATTAGAAGAAGATCTGAATGAACCTTATGAGTGGGATAAAGCTGTTTGAGATGATTGAATATTAGTTCTTCACATGCTTTATCAGTTTCAGTGACCAAATCAACCTGCGGAACATAACAAAGATATAACACAGTATGAAAAGAGCATTAACATTTCATTCATTATAAGATGTGATAAGTGATTACCGAAATGACAATAGCAGCAATTGGAAAGTGAAATAAGTGAAATCTAAAGGAATTGCAAATGTGAAATGAAGTATGATTTGAGATGGAAGAGAATGGGAAACAAACCGATCCTTTATGTTCGACGTGTTTAGTTTGGGAGAATCCTTTTCGAATAACCTGAAAGAGAAAATTGATAGTGATAGATATGAAGAGAAGGAAGTTGAAAAGAGAGAAAGAGAGTACTAACGTCACCAGCTTTATGAGCAGCGTCGACTGCAGATGCGAGGAATTGAGAGAGTGAATCTACAAAGTTGAGTGAGTGAGTGAGTATAATAAAGATCTCCATACTACAAAAAACTGAAAAAAGAGAGAGAGGGTGGTACCATTGTTGTCTGCCATTTTGTTCAGAAAAGAGATGATATGGGAATGGCTGTGCTTTCCTCCCTTTCGCCTGTTAACTCAACAAAACCCCGCATGTACCTTTTTTATATAAAAAAAAAAGCTATTGTTTATAATTTATATGCATTAACGCAATAAAAATAATACACAAACCAACACTATACCAATATGATCTCTAAAAAGTACAATATCATTGTTAGTATACGTTCACATCGTCAAAAAAAAGTATATGTTCACCAAAAACTTGGATTCAGGTATACGGTGAAGAACTTATATGGGTAGGTCTTGATAGTTAGACCGTAAATAATCTCACACCCAATCAGAAAAAGAAGAAGATAAAAAACTTGAAATGAAGAAAAAGCTATTCAAAGTCATTTTTAAATAATAAAAACAAATTCTATAAAAAAAATTGGTAAATAAAAAACAATTCTATAAAGGAAACATTGATAACTTTTATATATTTTATGTGGTGTAAGTTGAACTTCCTTTCAAATTTGAGATTTTTTGAAAGCACGTCCAAAATGCTTTAAAATATTGTGTTGATTGAGTATCCTCTATACGTAGCTGGAATGACTTATTTTTCAAGTCAGGTATCATCGTAATGGATGACAAATACACTCAAGAAATTTAAAAACCACATTCTAACGCTAAATTGGAAACCATGCTTTGAAATAATTGAAAACCATTCTTAGGACACTTGTTAAGAAAATTAAAAGTATTATGTTTGCATTGAATTCAACAATATTTTAACTTTGAAATTTTTTTGATAAGTAAACTTTTAACGGTAGTGTTAACTTGTCCCTTAGGACACATGTTTAGAAACCCAAAATAAAAAATATTCTATAAAATTTCTTGCATCTAATTCATTAAAAAGTTAAAGATTAAATATAATGCACACATTCCAATAAATTATTTATATATTTAGTTCATTAACTTTTACCTTGAGAGCACAAGTTAACATTTCTCAACTTTTAAAGTTAAATTCCTCGCTTTTTACAATTTCTCAAAGTTATATTTCAATAATTTGAATCAAGCTAATCTAAATCAAATCAATTTTGTTTATTAATTCAATCAATGATTTTATTTTAGACAGTATAATTGAATTATTGTTTCCGATTATAATTCAAGTGAACTGTGAATGGCATATGGAATATGCTGAAACTATCCTGATACGTTGTTTTGGTCCCGTACTCCCGTGCCACACACTTTTTCCAAATGTTACTGTTTCCGTCGGCAAGACTAGACTATACCCGAGAAAAGGGTGAGATCTTTTGCCCCACCTTTTGTTGCTCTCCCAACACTATTGGGAGCTAAGGTAAGTAACTTATCCTAATTGAAATCGACCGGCATGAGGGGAACCAGTCATGTACTTAACTCATTGAGTCAATACTTGACAGTGAAAAATGAATCTCATTGTTGAATGTGAATGATTTAACTTAACTGTTACACCTTACAAGGGTGAGTTCATCAAATATATAGAGAATATGTTGAAGCTCTAAACTGAAAATAACAGTCCTCGTGATTAAAGCCTTTGCCAACACCAGCCAATCTCAGCCCCTTGGATTTGGCTTCATTTCTCTTTCCCAACTCCTTCACTAAATAACCTCATTACCTAAATGTTGTTTCACAAAATTTTAGAACCTATGGGTATGACCAACCAAAATCCCAGGGGACTAATAAGTGCTACACTGACCTTTATGACTGTCCTCATTACCAACAAGGTGTGAACATGAATCTAATTCAACTTCATAACAGATCAACCATGTATCGAAACTTCATCAAAACACTGACTTGGTAAAGGACCAAAGCAGATTCACCGGCTAGTGCATGGTTCCAAAAGCAGTAAAAGGTCATTGTAGGTAAAGGACCAAAGCAGATTCACCGGCTAGTGCATGGTTCCAAAAGCAGTAAAAGGTCATTGTAATAAGTATAAAAAGGACGAGTTGAAAAAATTTATGATGGTCAGATTATCGCATGACCTCAAACATTTTATAATTACATGGCATCTAGGAATATGTTTATTCCTTTCTAAAACATGGAAAGCCATAAACCCATATGTAGCTTGTTTAAACAATTTATTTATCTAATATTTTACAGGGCGGCGAGGCGACAGAACTACAGAATGGAAACATTCAAATCTGAATAAAATGATTGTTGCATCTAGACGACTAACGTAGCTATTATAATACACAATTCATTAAGATAAAATACCACGTTGCAACTTGTCGTATAATAGTGTCTGCAACTCAAGGATGTTAATCCTTATCCTTCAAGAGAAGCAATTTCCTCCATCACCTGAGCTTTGTCAGCTTCAAACTGTTCATCCTCTGCACAATCCCATCAAACATGTTATCACCAGAAAATATTTGACATAAAAAGCAACAACTAACTATTCAATAGATTGCCTCACTTACCTTTATCGATTTTGAATTCGTCCAATAGTCTCAGCATCTTACTTTTGTTTGCAACGAATATGCTGACAATATCAGCTGGTTTATTTTGGTTAGCAGCAAATAGCTGTTTTGACATAGAAATATCAATAACTGCAGGGATCAAGAATAAGGACCTTCAAAAATGTGCGCTATATATCATAATTGTGTAATACCTTAAACACGTGAAATGCCTCTATCTGTATGCTTTTACTTGACTCCTGCATAATGAAATCAGCAATTAGCCACTAAACACCCACTTTGCACATATATATAAAGAAGAAGAATATGCCCAAAGGCTTTGACACTTGCAGATGAACACACGCCAGTATTGTTAAGCTACATCAACTATTTTAAAAAGTTATTTACCTGGTTACAGGCTAAACAAGTTGTGTCCTATTTAAGACTTACTAAAAAAAAATTGTTGCACATTAAACATCAAGCATTTCATCAGCAAAACCACTGCTTCAATCACCCACTCCGCCACACCCATAATCACAAAGACACAAACCGCCATAAGACCCACCGAGACCGTCAACTTCCCATCTGCGACTAACTTCTAGCCCCAAACTACTGCCATAATCATGTAAGATCTGAACTACCTCCTCCCAACCTTAAGCAGTCTAACACACCTCTTACCATCCTTACAATACAACCTTAGCCCATAACCTCAAAATTAGAGGAAGGACTGCAATTTGAGAAAACAGAGAGGGAATCATCTAGTTCGACCTCTTTAATCTTCAACCCCACCCATCATTTTGCTTCCCCGTCTCAAGTTCAGAAAGAAAATGGAAAATCAGTTGGAAACTTGGAACAGAGAAATGCATAAAAAGTGAACGTGGGAGATTGGACGGTATATAACCCTCTATCGTTGTTGATGCAGTGCACTCACCCGCAGTGTGCAACTCCTGACAGCAGTTATTGTCATTATTTTCCATGACTCGAAATTGAAGAGAACCACTAATTCCTACAGAGCCAGGGGGAAGGTGACCTGAGAATGTATGGGATCAACAGAGCTTTGAAAAGGGAGACAGTGGCGAATGGTCAATGATGTTTCCAATTTATGTTTTTTTTTTTGGTAATGTGAGACAAAATAAAGGAAAAATAGAAAGGGAACATAGAGTAGTTTGTTTAAAATGGTGGTCCAATCTCTGGTATGTTTTGTAATGGAAATAAAAAAAATAAAAATAAGTGTTAAAAAAGTAAATTGGATAGCCGGTAGCCTAGCAAGGAGTAGTTACGTGACTTACAGTAGGAGCGAGTTTTGACAGCCATGTGTTGAAGCGTTTTATTTTATCCATAAAACATATTATCATCCAAAACTAAATTAAAATGTGTTTGGTATTCAGATATTGATGCTTAAAGTCTTAGACAAACTGCAACTATAACAAGAATGGTGGCGGGCTATAAATTTTGGTGAAAAGAATACACTTTTATATGTTAAAAACAGCAAACGATAGAGGAAAGGAATGCATCATACAAGCAAAAAGAGGGAATAGGGGGCAGCACACAATCAAGGCAAGAAGGTAGGTCATTAGGCCTGTAAATAATAAATAAGTTTATGTAAAAGGACCATACTCTTAGAAGATTCATCAAAATCCTCAGGTTTTCTCTTGAGCTCACGTATCGTGTCATTACGGCTGAATTTGAACGATCGAGTAACATATCTCCCAGCAACTGTGAAAGAGAAAGAAATCAAACTCAGCAATTTACTATGCATCACCACAACATGAAACAATGTAATAAAAACAGAAGTAACAGTACATATTAATTATAACATCAGATTGCATGGACCAATGTTCCAAATTTCATGAGGGAAAACCAAAGGAAATCATTGCATTCATTAATTATGTTATTGTTGACTAGCTGTGATGGCTATTTTACATTTCAGCAAGATTCATAGGTCAAATCTACTGCAAATGTAATATAAACAGTCAAGAAAGAATCTACAATTCAAAGTTAAATTTTCAACTAGGAGAATCTCCAAATCCTAGAGATCTGGATGCTTGCTTCCTTCAGTAGTCATACAATTTAGTAAGTTACAATTAAGATCAAATACAAATTCATATCGCACCTTGACAGCTAGGCGCCTTGTAATATAATTGGAAGATTCCAACAGCTTAGAATTATAATCTGCAAAAAACTGAAAACAGGAACAACAAAGACAGTGAGTGACAGTTGAAACCAGATACGTACAAATCATTTTAAGTTAAATAACATAAATTGGCAAGTGATAACTAGATGATTGTATGCAAACAGAAAGTTTCAAAACATAACTAAAATAACAGCTCTTAACAACCACCTAACAAACTTATCAACTTACTAACTAACTTCATAACTCCAGTCCTAACAAACTATCCTTTATTCTAACTCTTAACAGTAACAGTCATTAGCAGCCACAATACGCCTAGTTAATAGAAAATATGTTCACCCTCGGTCCAAGAATAGTCATTTGCAAAAAAGGATACTGTTATAACTCCTAACAGTAACAGTGCTTAGTAGCCACAATATGCCTAGTTAATAGAAAATATGTTCACCCTCGGTCCAAGAAGAGTCATTTACAAGAAAAATAGATATTACAGATATGATATATAAATTGAAAGAACAAAATTTAGCAACAAATTACAAATTCATAAGGCAATCAAGCATGCCACCCATGCATGTTATATAGAAAAACAATATCAGAATAAATAAACGGCGGAAGGGGAACCTACCCATTCATAATTCTTAGAAAGGAATTCAGCTACGGTAGATTTATGTCGTGTCATGAGTTCCTGAAAGAGGATAACATATTATATCATTGATTCTGTTGTAAAAATGTCCATGCAACTAAATAAGAAACAGCAAGCATAAATACTTTCAGACGATATCCACCTTAAAAGTAGCTGCAGCATCTGCAGCAATGTCGAAATTTGGAAGTTGGATATAATCAAAGAACTTCTTCATATGAGGTGAGTTCAGAACATATCTGATACAAAACCATGAAGCATTTGAGCATCACAGGAAGTAGGAAAAAGTGTATCAAACCTACACTGTTTTTTCTTTTCAAATTCTTAGTTTCAGTTTCTTTATATGACCTTCCTGCACATTACCTTTCTTATATGGCATAAATTCTTAGTGTAATTACATGGATCTATAGCAACCAAAAGTTGCTGCTTATAACTATAAGAATCGTTTCTATAGCAGTCATCATTAAAAGCTTATAGCTTGGTAGTACACATACACATGTCAAAAAATAGCGCAAAGAATTATCTAATCTTTTTGGCTTACTTTGCAACAATCTGGTGTCTTATGCACTCCCTCAGCATCGCACCGTAGTGTAAAGCCATATCCGTGTTTTCATAACTGTTAAGAGATAATTGTCAGTAACTGTGTGATGGAAACAATACTAAGCAAAGCATAGTGAAAAGCTTGATAAGAAACAAAAAATAATTAAACATGTATCAAGACAGACATGTGACAAAACTATATTTAACTTAAAATTCAGAAATCCAGTGATCAAGGACATAGACTATCGTGTCTAATTCAGAGGCGTTATTTCAATGGTTGGTGAGAAAATAAATGTATATTTCCATTCATTTGATCAAGCAGAAGAGTACACCATATTGATTTCAAAGCTAACTAGAACAAAAATGAATAAAAGGGCAACCCGGTGCACTAGAGCTCCCGCATATGTAGGGTCCGGGAAGGGGTCCCACCATTTGGTGTATTGTACGCAGCCTTACCCTGTTTTACACAAGAGGCTGTTTCCAGGACTTGAACCCGTGACCTTTCAGTCACATGACAACAACTTTACCAGTTGCGCCAAGGTTACCCCTCAACTAGAACAAAAATGAATAAGCAACCAAAATACAAATCTAACGGTTTCTTACCCAACTATCAAAATATCCATAAGATCCATATTATTCTCCAGGTAATCAGATGCAATCAACTTAGACTGAACCGGTTGCCTTTGTAAATTTGCAACAACTTGAGTGGCATCTTTCCTGGCCTGCAAAAGCCCATAGTTTCAACTCTCAATATTTGCAAATATAAAACAGTCGCAATAAAGCATAAAGATAACATATTCAGAGTGTGATTCCAATTTCCAACCATCACCAAGGGGATGCAGCAATGCTAACATCTTAGCAAGCATACACGTAAAACTTACAGCATCAAATTTGTAATCAAAAACATGTTTATTGAAGTGCAAATATCTAGGTCTTAAAATTCATTAATACCTCCAAATTCAATTTTGGAATACATTTGATAAGCAATCGCAATGTGTTCTCCTTAAAGAACTCCTGAGTCAATTGCGCACAAGCTTCCGAGACAGGCTCCGATTCACTATTTCCATAAAGGATTGACTTTAGCTCCCTAATATTTTTACATAGCTCGGTCATTTGCTGTAAGACATATAACAGAAAAATAAAAAACGTCAATATAAGAAATAATGGCTTTGTAGGCATATTCAGTTAGCCATTTCTTACACAAATTTTACTCTCTTACAAAAACACAATTACATTTAACACTAACATGCAAGTATAACTTTATAAGCTCCTCCTGTCAAAACTAGCTTATTTGGATTGGCTTATTTGAGCATATTTACTAGCACAATCCTGTCAAAACTAGTCTATTTGGATTGGCTTATTTGAGCTTATTTACTAGCACAATTTTTCGATACTGATTAAGAGAGCTTATAAAAACAGCTTATGTCATTGTTCATAAGCTGTTTTCAGCTTATTTTCATAAGCTCTACAGGATAACTAATGAAAACAGCTTATAGATTATACGAAAACAATTTAGCTTTTTTTTTATCTTTTTCTATAGAAAAATCTTATAGATGAGTGTTTATCATGATAAAAGTTTGTGCTATAAGCTGCAAATAAGCTATTTATCCAAACAAGGCCAATACTCAGACAAAATTTTCACTAAACAAATCAAAATAAAATCTACAAGAAAATTGCAATGGTAAAACATGATCATCATTCATCAGCCACCAACAATAGAAATATATAAAAACAAACAAGTAAGCAAATCAGTCTCTGACTTTGTATGCGCTCTCAGATAAGTTCCTGAGATAATGAATATTTCAAAAAAGTCCCTGCTCTATTAAACCCTCAAGTTTATCCCTGTATTTAACCATTTACTATCAATTAGATCCCTATATTTTAACAACTTACTATCAATTTGGTCCATTATACGGTTTAGAGGTCAATGAGTTGGATCCAGATATGGTTTATGATAAAGCCTTATGGCTTAATTTTATCATGTTGCCGACCCCACTTAGTGGGATAAGGCTTGGTTGTTGTTGTCAATTTGATCCATGTATTTCACCACTTACTATCAAATTAGTCTCTAATACACTTTCAAAATGACTAATATGAATAAAATTTGACAGAGACGACGACCTTTTTAAAATATCCATAATCTATGACTCTATTTGAGAGCACCCTACGAAGCTAGGGATTTACTCAAAAACAAATCACTACTATATAATCGATGCAAATTGGTGATAAAAATATGAAGAAAAAAAATCATATCATATTAAGAAACAACATCACAATATCAAGCTAAATATATAAAAACAACACAAAGAGGAGATAATTGTGATTTAATCAACGATTTGCAATTGCAGTGAGGAAAATAAAATAGACGAAAAAGGAAACAGCGATCTACAAACTTTTTCTTCGCGTTTGGAATCGCGTGTTTCGGTGTTACGGTCGAAGAAGAGAAGAAGATCTCTTGTTTGACGAACAATATCAGTAGGAGTGCGTGGCTTTGGCTTGAAGAGACCCTTCATGATCGATGAAATTAGGGTTTCTGATTCAACGTGGAAGATGAAGAAGAAGAAGATAAGAGAGAAATAGAAAGCGATTTCAATTTATATTATTGGATTTAGATGAGAGGATAATATATAATCCTAGTGAACATGTTGTTATTGTTATGTTATTATGAGATTCAAGTTGAGGATACAGGTACCAGAAAAACAAACTTTTTCGTTTCATCTTTTTCCGATTTTAATTCGATTCAACCACTCCACTTTCAGTAAAAATAACTAACTAACTAAACTTAATCCCTATCTATCTTTTGCTAATATTGCATCATCTCATATATAACTTTTTTTTTTTGTTATAAAAGGGATTATACCATCATTAATTATTACGCTGGTATCAGAGACATTATTTTGTGGGCAGTTTTTTTTAAAAAATTATTAGTAAAAAATGATTTTGAAATTATTAATTTAAAATAGTTTAGTTTTAGAGATTTTTTTAAGAAGTGGTTATATTAAGAAAAAACATGTCTTCAACAAACTTTATTTAATATTTTTATAACATCAAAATCTATTTAATCTCTTACTCTTTTTCGTTGGGTCCTTCAAATATCTTAAAGTAATGAAGTATATTCTAATCTAATTTATCTAAAAACTTGTTTTACTAAAAGTTTTTGTTATATTTTATTTATATTTCGGTCGAACTCTTATTGTAGCACTGAATCATCATAATAAGCATAAGGACAAATGAGATAGATAGATTATCATTTTTTTTTTTGTCATCGTGATTAATCTTTGTGGGAAACATGTGAGACACATAAGGTGGGTTCTCCCCTTCAACCGAATTTTTTCTATATGCATAAGTCAGAAATGGAACCCCTTATCACATACTTGGCAAAAGTTATGGTGCATAAGAAAATATCTAGTGTATACGTGTAATAATCTTAGGCTTCTCAAACTACATCAAATTAAACTTCATTTGCTTCAAACGTTTCTCTCACTAAAACATAAAGCTCTCCCCCTCTCTCTACAATTTTCAACATTCTGGAAAAGAAAACGAAGAACTCAGATGAGTCTTCATCTCTTCCGAGCACACATGATGGTTCCGGCGTGGTGGTCGCCGGCCAGAGGCGGCGGCGCCGTGCCGGAGAACCAAACTCACCCTTTTTAAAAACTAAAGCCATTTTTCAACATCCATTTTCGTTTTAAAGCCAAATCCAAACTCGGATCGCGCAAAAACACAACGAGAAGGAGTAAATCTAAAGATTAAAACACAAACGAAATTTTCTTTCTACCTCTTTCTACCCTGATGATTCGGTCTCTGTTGTTGAATGGTGGTTTTCGTTTTGAGTTCTTGCAGATTCGGTTGTGTTATGAAGGTCTTTGCGAAGTCCGAATTTGATTGTCGTGAGATTGGGATTTAGAACTGATTTGTTGTTGTATAATGAAAACCAAAAATGGTATATGTATTGTGGTGTGTTGATGGTGGTTCATTG
>Ga0099826_10000294_pt1 | contig 22376 bp, 10 predicted proteins | sample Mtrugardesep15_FD_76830 | JGI IMG/M metagenome (GOLD analysis project Ga0099826, IMG submission 76830) | Root nodule microbial communities of legume samples collected from California, USA - M. trunc garden sep15 | ecosystem: Host-associated > Plants > Roots > Nodule | place: USA: California... | reverse complement strand
TTTCATCTTTCCAATATTTGAAAAATTTCTTGATGGAGCATTGGTTGATCAACCTATTATGTTTGTTAACTTTCCATGACATTGCTTGCGTTAGAAGAAATTAGAAATGAAAACAATACAACAGGGTCAAATTGGAATATTAAACTTATTTGCTATTCCAATATTGTGTAAATTATTTCTCTCTTTTGCTCTTCTTTGCAGAAATATTCTATGCTACATCAGCTCACCAACCAAGGGCAGATGTATCTTACTGCTTACAGACCCTTTCCAAGAGACTTTTAAAGACCCGAAATTGGATAGTAAGTCCTTTTCATACTTACTGTAGGTTTATGTACACTGGCGGTGAATTTGACATAATTACGGTGAGCCACTGTGATTTTGCCAAAATTTATTCTTTCGAGCTTTAACAAATTGATTGTATCACCGTGATTTCAAACATATACTAGTTTGGCATCGTTTCAATGCACTAACAGCTAAAGAAAAAAAGTTCAATTCTTCTTTCTTTTAATATGATATGTCGTAAAAAGTTTTGTGCCTGTGTCAGAAAAGTGTAGGTAAGGTTTTTGTTATGCCTGCATTCTTCGTGTAATATATTTTTGCTCTAAGGCATTTATTTGTATGTTAACTGAATAATGAAATTATAGGTTGCCATAAAGACATTGATTGTGGTCCATAGGATATTGAGAGAGGGTGATCTTAGCTTCAAAGAAGATCTTGTAAACTACTCACACAGAGTACGGTTTCTCCGAATTTCCAACTTCAAAGATGACTCAAGCCCTCTAGGTAAATTAATTGGTTTTATGGATTAATTATTTTGTTATTTGAACTTTCTTGCATGTCATGCCTAATCAGATTCCTCTATGCAGCTTGGGATTGTTCTGCATGGGTTCGAACCTATGCACAATTTTTAGAAGAAAGACTTGAATGTTTTAGAATTTTTAAATATGACACCGAGTTCGAGCGTTCAACAAAATCATCATCGCCGGCTTCAACTAAAGTGTGTACTTTTCCCTCAATTTCAATCACACACTATATGTTCAATGCAATTTTTTGTTACTTTTTTCAGAAAATGAGTAACTTTCAGCTTTGACAGACACATAGAAGACCAACAATGTTGACTAGTGACGAGCTGTTGGAGCAGTTACCGGCGCTGCAGCAACTTCTTTACCGACTTGTTTGCTGTCAAGTATGAGTTTTTATAAGAAAAAGTTAGATTTGGAATCTACATGAAAAAATTGTTGCACTTTTTTTGTGCTTAGATAACATATTAACATTTAATTAATTTGCTTTAATATATTGCAGCCTGAAGGAGCAGCTTTCAGCAATTATCTAGTACAGTATGCATTGGCCTTGGTATGAATATTTAGTTTGTACTTTTTCACATAATAAAAAAACATAGCAGTTTTAATAAGTATTGTTTTAAAAAATGATGTCATTTCTCTAACAATACTTTTTCTCGTATCGAAATATCATTCAGATTTTGAAAGAGAGTTACAAAATATATAGTTCCCTCAGTGATGGAATCATAAAACTTGCGGAAGTGGTAATGTCTTGCTATCTCAGTTTAATTTTTTATTTTGATCACCTCACTTGAATTTTGAATGGTACTAACTAATGAAAACTGCAGTTCTTTGATATGGCGAAACATGACGCCACAAATGCTTTGCATATATATAAAAGAGCTGGCCAACAGGTTCATAATGATGTTTTACCTAACACGCATTCTTGTTGTCCAAATTGAATTATATTTATGCTTAACAATTGATGATTATTTTTGCTATGTATGCAGGCTGAATGTCTTGCTGATTTCTATGAATACTGCAAGGGCTTAGACCTTGCAAGAAATTTTCAGTTTCCAATTTTGAGACAGGTTCTTTCTTGGCCGTTAATAGTTATACTTCATTTTGACATCAAATAATTTGTGACTAAGTTCTTTCCTACAATAAACAGCCACCACCTTCTTTTGTTGCCACAATGGAAGAATACATTAAAGAAGCACCTACATCAGGCAGTGTTAAGAGCTTGGTAAGAAAATTAATAGCTGTTAATACAAATTCATAAGACATGCTTATCTATTCTGCATATCGATTTTGACGCACTATAGTTTTTTACCAGTTATTATCGTTACGTTTTTACTACAAGTTTTTCACAATTTTTTTATCATTACATTTTGCTCAACAATCTTGCATCTATGTTTTACTTTAATTTTATCATAAACTTTCATGCATGTCCCCAATGTATATGTATGTTAATAAAGGTCATTTTTGACATCAGGATCAAGAAAACGAAGAACCACCGAAAGAAGAACCAGACGAAAAAGAAACTGAAGAGCCTGAAGTAATTGAGGAACAAACTGAAGAAATCAAGGAGGAAGAACCTGTTGAAAAGAAACAAATAGAGGAGGCTGAATTTCCTTCTTTGATATCGACTGATGGTTATGATGATTTTCTGGTATGCTTTGGTTATGAACTTATATGGTAATGGCTTTCATGTTTGTGAAATTTGGTTTGATGGAATATATAATATATTGGCTTACCTTTGCAGGGTCTAAATGAAATAAATCCAAAAGCTCAAGAATTAGAGGATAGCAATGCTTTGGCACTTGCAATCATACCACCTGGTGGTAAGGGATTATATGATAGTTGATTAAAAAGTATACGCTTTTATAGTGGCTGCCCTTGTGTAATTGAGATTACAATTTGCTTCACTATGCTAGAATGAAATTCATTATCTAGTCTTCCGGATGCTCAAATAATTACAAAACATGCTTGTTTGGATTTCCATCATTTATTTAACCATGCAATTTTTGTTGTTTGATACTTGATCCAATTCTAAGATTTTGCTACTTAATGTAGGAAACAATTGGAACAATCTTGCTTTGACTGATATAACTGGAACTACCGGTTGGGAACTTGCACTTGTTACCACGCCAAGCAACCACACCCGCCAAGCGTCAGATCAAAAAATGGTTTGTTTTACAACTTCATCACTTGCTATCATATAAGTTCACACACTTCAATACCAACATAAAGAGTTCTGTTTGGAAATAGTTTTTATGTGCACACACTATACATACTCAAAATATCAAATTACTACTAGTATGACTGTTAAGAAAAGCTCATATTATATAATGTTGCATTTAAATCATGCTGGAATTCTTTTCGTATTAAATTCAATGAGGTTGCAGACAATCCTTTAAACCTGTAAGAAGAAAACATTTATGTTCACTCTCTTCCTTCTTATGTTGAGTCAGGCTGGTGGATTTGACAAGCTATTGCTAGACAGTTTGTATGAAGATGAAAATGCAAGGAGACAACTTCACCACCAAAATGCAGGTTATGGATATGGGGGGATGGCTATACATAATCCGTTCAATAGTTATAATCAGCAAGATCCATTTGCAGTATCGAACAACGTAGCGCTTCCATCTAACGTACAAATGGGATTAATGTCTCAACAACAAATGATGCTCCAACAACAGCAAATGATGTTCCAACAACACAGCACAATGATGGTACCTTACCAGCTGCAGCAGCCATATATTCAATACCCTCAACAGATGTCAGTTATGGGTTCTTCTAATCCATTTGCAGATCCTTTACCTGTACCTAGCTATTCTTATGGTTCCATGCCCCACCAAGGGAGCTACAATATAATGTAGACTTCAGTCTCTAAGAAAGGATGTATTGTTTGTTATTTGAAGCAGGGTTAATCCAAGTCTTGTCTGTGAATGTTACATATAATGTACATTTTTATTTGTAACCATCAGTCATTTATTTTTCGTTGAGCCTTCTTGGTTGCACACTTGCACCCGCTCACATTAAATGGTTAACTTTTCTAAGTAAAATGCCCAGGAGTAAATGTCCAAATAGAAACTAATAAGGACAGGAATAAAACTCCATTAACAGTTATTCAAACCCCAATGATTCATTAACCTTACTAAATCAACCTGAGAAAGTGTACTCAATGTCGGTGATGGCCTAATAGGCCCCTTGAATTGCTCAAAAATTCATGAAAACAAACATTAGGAGTTAGGACCCAGTCGGCTTTTTAAGCGAAAAAATGCCCAGCAGGAGTTACGGTCCGATGGGATGAGCAATTCTGAGGAACCTATTGAGCAATCATTCTCAATGTCATTGAACTCCGCCTACAGTTTAGGGGGTCAAACCATTCAAGTGCCTTCTGTATCCAAGATCAAGGAAATTGTGGTCAAGATTAGTCAAGAATGTAATCTAAGTGCCAATAAAACTTAAATTTCCATCTAAAAGCAATCTTAAACTTTATCATTGTCAAGATCGAACTGCCCATGTTTCATCTTTATAATTTTATTCCAAAATACAGAATTAGAAGTCATTCAATGTCAATTTGGCTGTCCAAGTTGCGACTTTGTAGTCGTAGTAGGAAATTCAAATCCATCAGTGTCGTCAATATCAATAATTTAATAGTAGTAATAGTAGTTTAGGATTGAATTTTGCATCCTCTAAACATGAAAAACGAGAACAGGAAAGAATCATCATAATTTATTTCATTTCACGTAACATGAATACATGTATTTACATATTCATCCCTCTAAACATCTGCAAACTTTATATTCATGAATTGCAGAAGTAAAGCTAACGAACGACACTTTTATATTATCACTGCTAAAGAGACACTTGTATATTGTTACTGCTAAAAATCGTAATTACAAATTACAAAAAATATACACAATATACACATGTCAACCACCGTAATGTTCGTCTCACATCTCAGACAAAAGGTTACTAATTTTGCGAAGCTCCTTGAGAGCTGACATGGCAGTAACCTGCCCTTTGCCAACCAGAACATTTTTAGACGTATTATTATTATCCAATGAAGTTCCCTGACCACACTCTTGTTGGAAAGCAGACTCAATCACCTGTAACACAAACACACAGTCCTTAAGATAACTTTTCTGAAACATAAGTGTAGGATTTAGACATCATATTATTCGGTTCACTCACCAACTTATTATTAAATTTTAGTGACTGCCAAAAAGGACTTTACCTGAATATGCTCAAGCATGGACTGCCCAATATTCTTTAAAGTTCCCATCACATTCTGGTCAGCGGAATCTCCATTAAAATTAACAGAACTGCAAAGATCACCAGCTGTAGAAGAGGAAGCTGTATTACTTTGATCGTTATACTTGTTGGTTTGTTTTACAGCCTCAGAAGCAAGTCCTCTTTTCTCAGACATCAGCTCACCATTATTACGGCCAAACTTCCAAAGCCATTGGAATTTATTCAGTTTTGTATTCCTAGAAAGTGTGGCCGAATTTCCTGTGGAATCATTATTGCGCCCTGCCACCGGAGATAGGTTGTTCTCAGGATGATCAGAGACTGGAAGAGGTGAATCGATGGGACTGCTATATGAAATTTCATTTATTTCATCAAGGGATAAATTTGACCCAACACTACTTTTCTGTGAGACATTTTCATGATCTTTGAACTCATTAGGAGGACTAGCTAGGTTGAATGAATTTTCCTCGCTGCCGGTGTTTCTACTAAGACATCTATCATCAGCACCGTAATTGTCGCTTACGTCAGAGCCATCATCTTGTTGCTCCGCCTCAACTGCTACAGAATGATTACCCTGCTGGCATAAGGTTTCATGACAGCTGAGATTTTCGATATCTTCTTCTGACCCAAGTTTCTTAGATAGATCTTCTAACAAACTGCGCTTAACAGATGTCTTAGATTCCTTTTTACCACTCTTGATTGTTGACGAAGATGGTTCGGATTCTGTTCTTTTTAAACTGAACTTTACCTTTTCTGTCCATCTCTTTTTCTGAGATGGAACCAGCTTTTCTACTCCATCTTGTTTAAGTTCTTCAGCACTGTGGACAACTCTCCACTTTTCTTCCCAGTAGCTATTATCAGGTAATAAATTCTTAGGAGTTTTTGGTGAACCTGATTCACATGCAATGGTGGTAACAGATCTTGTAATAACTGATTTACCCTTGTTGTTATATTCTACAAGCGCAGGTGTTGAGGATGAAATTTCAGTACTTAATGCAAGAGTCTGCAAGGATTTAGCTTTCTCTATTAGTTTTTTAATGTCTGTGTTCTCAGGGAAGCTTAATAATCTCTGGAGACAGGTCGTAGGATTTTCAGTTGCAAGTAGTGAAGATCTTATATGAAGTAACATTGCCACAGCAATAGCTGAGATAAATGCTCCGCGAGATGAATGGAAGATCCTAAAACAAGTGTCTGTGTTGTCCTCTGCATGCTTTTCCATTTTACTATTATCTGATAAAAATATTTCATCCCAGACGATCAAGAGGTTGTCAAGTGAAAATTCCCGTCCAAATAAAACTCTCAACCAGCGGAGAGCAAAGTACTGTGGTTCAACCCCGAGATCAACAAGATGGCTATACAGAGATGAATCCACATACGACAATAAATGATACAATGCAGCAGAAGCTTCAATTACAGGTGGCAAACCAGTATGGGACCCAGCAACAGGAGAGTAAGAGAAAAAATCAGCCATTGCAACTGAACCGTGAGCCCCATTCATTAAAGCTTCAAACATACAGTAAGCATCATGCTCAATAAATTTCTCAGATAAAACAATGCCCAGTTCACCTTCAACCCCATAAGCGTCACTTAGCAATACAATGGTCTGTATCTTAGGATCAAGCTCATCAAGACTCTTGATTTTCATTCCTTTTCCATGAGAACCAATTTCGTCGTCCGTCAAGTCTGAAGATTTTTTAAAATCAAAGCTGTAAGAAAGATCATTCTCTTGACAAAAGAGACCATCAAATCTGTCTGTAAAATGATCTTCATAAAGTTTTCGAACTTCTGCATGGCGCTCCACATCAACTTGGAGAACATAAAGCAAAGGAGCAAGCAACTCGTGCATTCCTACAAAATAAATCAAAAGAAGCTCATTAATGTTAGTTCAAAATTCAAATAGGTGCATTTGCATAACATAAACAAGTTATACGGAATCTGGAAGCCCAAGAAAGGCAGTTCATAATTCATCAAGTATGAGGTTCGCCAACAAGTTAATCATTTATTGTTCAGTAATTCATGAACCTTTCAATAAAGCAGATGCAGGTTTTAGCATTTCATTCATACAGATAATACGGCAGTGGTCAACGCAAAAGTATTTATAAACTTGTTGCCGTTAAAGATTATATGACAAAAATAGTAACTAAATCCCGTTTCCGATAGCGTAGAGAGCATGAGATTCGCAATGAGTAAATCATATGAAGTGCTTTCTTTTGATTAGTTAACTAAAGCTTTCATTCAATTAGATGTGCTAATGCGCTAAGGATAGTTATATAAGGTTGCAAGGAAATAACATAAATGAAAAAAGTTCACAAAAGCGAACCAATTAAGCACGGTTACTTACCGAGTTAGAAGGAAAAGTAAATACCATCCCAAAGTGAGCAAACGTATTTAGGAGGAAGGTAAACATATTGTGTGTAACTGTTGCTTGGCTGAGGAATTTACCTTGTCTATAACCACACTCGGGGTGTCTAAGACACCATAATAATAAAATCCGTCTCAATATGCCTTGGCACCCTTTTGTCTGGAAATAGTTGCCATGTTCTGGGTATAAACGTGATAAATCCTGATCCACCATCCTCTCCAGCTCTGCATTGTGAAAAAAGCGACCCCATGTACTATCTGCATATAAAGAACATTTTATTGTCACCACAGGTGGAGCCAACGGAAAGAGAGGGTTAGATAAACTAGCTAAAAATCAACTTAATAGTATTCCAAATGCTGGAGACGGCACTAAGACAACATATTCAACAACATAGGCCCCGTTTACTTTCTGAAAAATTTTCAGTTTCATTTTTAAAATCTATATTTGTTTTAAATTGCTAACAAGGAGATGGAAGACTCGTGTGGTGAAAAATTATGATAGAAAGAAGATGGAAGACAAGCTTGAAAGACTGCATTTTAATAAACAATAAAACAGTGTTTTGACCTTCTCAAAATTTCTGAAAATGCTAGATTTGTTTTAAAAAACGGTGAGGTAAATACTTGATCTATATTCTCTTACGGTTATTAGTTGAATTGAAAATGAAAACAGAAAACATTGGAAGTAAATGCCCCTTAGTTTCTTATCTTCTATTATGCTCTCTTATCACACCAAGCATTTGTTGATTGCCATTATTGTTTAGCTTAACCTTCTTGTGAGTTCAGTTGGCACTAAATAAGCATGTAGCATCCTTAAATCCTCCAGGAAAACATGGTTTGATATAAAATATGGAAGATGAAGCATAGAAATAAGTATATAATCTGGCCGAAAACAAATAGACGGATAATGTAGGATTGAGCTCTTATTAAACCTATCTCATGAAAAGTGCAAGAAAACAATACACATTAGCACTACAGATATCTAATTTGCTCTAAACTGAGTATTAATTTATGGCAGTAAAACGGCCAAATCCTGGAAATAGATTTATCCAGATGACATAATGGGGTGTAAAAATTTGCAAAGATTTACTTGGATTTTGTGAAAGCGGGTTGTCCATGACAAGATTGGGTGAACTACTTTCATCTTTTGTAACATGGGGATCAACCAGGAGCCGCCCTCTCAAACTAGCATACCTGACAGAATTAGAAACATTACATTACATGTCAAATAAGCAAGAATATCTAAAAATAAAATGTAATTGGGTCATACATGACAGACATCAAGAAACACCAAGTTCTATTAACTCATTATCTCTCAAGATGGCAACACTCCACATGACGAATAAATTAACGCCAAATGCCCAAATCTATATAATTGAAACAAACAACGCTCAAATCCCAAATGGAAAGACAAATTTCTATTCATTTCTGCCAATGAAAGAACTACACCTTAATATAAAATGATAATGATCTGACAGAAAATCAAATAAAAAAGTAGTATTGACTTTAACTTGATGTATAGAGATCACATTCTCATTGTCAACAAATAAAAAAAAAAAAGTAGTTCCATGTATTGTGCTTGTTGAGAGTTGAAAATCATAACTCATAAGTCATAGTATGGACCAATCATATGCAAAGATAAACAATTACATGTATAATTGTATATTTTATGCTTATCACCAATAATAGCAAGGAACTTGGGATATTTTAAGTTTAAAAACCCATCAATAAAGCTCTGAACTTTGCACTGAATCTAAGCAATACAATTATCCAAATACCATAAATTGGACTGAAACACAAGAAAAAATGGAAGTAATTTACATCCATCTATTATTGGATCAAAACAAAGACACTATAAGGCATTGTTACCAAGTGAATTGGCTTACCTTCTTCGAGAATTAGCGGTGGCACGACGAAGATCATCAACGTAAGTTGAAGATGAAGAAGATGGCAAAACCCCAAGATTTATACGCCACTGCAAACCTCTAAGATCATGGAATAACCGATTCTCCGGCACCGGTTCTTCAGAAATGGTGCCCGAGATTAAAGACGAAACCGACGATGTTTTTGACAATGGCGGATCCAACAGAGACGGTGGCATGATTTTCCGGCAATCGCTCACCGACCCAATTGCTCAAAAGCAACGATGATCAAGAAAAATGCGAGCTTTGGAGAAAACAAACAATAACAATAAAATTGGTCAAAATGTCTGAAACACGACACCATAAGATGAAACGAAAAGCTTCAGTGTGTGTATATACCGAGGAAAAAGGTTAAAATTGCGGTGGGGATAGGTAAAAATTGAAGATTTAAGGAAAAGAAGAGAATTGATGAAGATGAACGGAATTGAAATTGTGTAGGAAGAAGGAGGAGAGAGAAAAATGAGAATGCAATGAAGAGAATTGGGGTGGTTTAGATTACGTGGCAATAAATGATTGGTAGATTGCTACCATGTTTGTTCTTTCCCGTTTTGATTACGAGAGGAGAGAGAAAGAGAAGAGACCCGAAAGAAAGAATACCACGTTTTTTCTTTTCTTTTTTGACTAATGAAAGAATACAAGTTTGTTTTGGGCATGAAAAAGGGAAGAAAAATAATCCCACTTAAGCAAAATCATACTCTCGATATAAATAAGAGTCTTGTTAACAAGTGTCCTCAAATCACTTGTTAAGAATAAATAAATAGAAATAATTAATGAATTTTAAATAAAAAAAATTACATTTTAAAGTTTTAATACATTGAATACACCATTTCTAAGATAACATTTCTTCTTTATTCTTCTTATTGAGTGTGTTCAGAGAGCATTAGTTAACATTTTCTTAAAAATAAAAGGGCTTATGAGAGAGTCGGCTTCGGTGTCAGCAAAACCAATTACCAATAGCGGATCTTGACTTATTTTGTTGGGGGTACCGAACTATTATAGTATATATATTAAAATGATTGAAATGACAGCAGAAGAAGTTAATTGCTCTGGTGGTTAAATTTGCTGTAAAAATGCGTGTGTTAGGTGGTTTCGAGTCCCATTGGGCACATTTTTTTTTAATAAAAGATTAAAAATACATAAGAAATGTATAAAAAAAGCACTCACAAAGAGTCAAACACACGACCTTCATCATAACAAAGCACCCCTAACCACTACAACCACTAAAAATTTGTTGTCTATATGGGCATAATATTATATATATAGTAAAATTTGGAAATGCCATGGCACCTGCCTGCCCTTGAAGAGATCCGCCACTGCCAATAACATCGCCCAAGTTTAAAACCAAAGGATGGGTCAGTATCATTTTAAATTTTAATAGAAATTTTAATAGACTTTAAAGAATATGCATGTAACTTTTTTAAAATTATAATGAATTTATGTAGAATTTTGTTTTTGAAACTTCTAAATATATTTCAAATAAAAAAATAAAAATGAACTCATATGGAAACGGTGCTCAGTCCTTTGAAAGTATTAAGAAACTAAAGAGAGAAATTGAAAGCATTGTATCTCATAATATATGACACAGTTGACTCTATTACGTATGTTAATACATAACTTTGAGTTTAAATATCTTGAATAATATATTAGAAAAAATTATGAAAATTTGATATTTTGAAAATATTCATTGAAACGAATCTAACGACATCTTATATGATATTATTTATCTTTGTATATTAATAGAAAAATATATTTAAAGTAAGTTAGATCAAAATTGCACATTTTCAAATGAGTCATCTATTACGGAAAAGAAGTACGGAAAGAAGTATTATTTTTCAGTGAATCAAATGTTACAATAGTGATAAATCGTACTTATATGCTAGCTCCATACTAGAATAATAAGTGTGATAATCTGCATATGATTATTATAGCTATATAACTATATTACAATCAATTCTAACTACTTCCAACTGTAATGTCAGCCGGCAGTGAACTAATGGTACTTGTAATTAGTAATTACTTATGTGGCAAGTTAGTTATGGTTAGATGAGTTAGCTTGCTTTTCAAGTAATCTTTCTTCTTCCTTTCTTATGTGACAATACTAAGGAAGACAATCACAAATTGTGATGCAAAGCAATTCAAATACTGTGAATAAAATCATACAGTCATATCTCAAAAGAAAATTGAATAGATCAACACTTCATTTGTAATAAAAGTATAGATCCTTTTTTTTGTATATCTAGTATTTAATTTTGAAAATTTGCCAAATGATTCCATAAAAAAATTGGTCAAATGATCAGGTTTCTTTTATTGAAGGCAATGATTAAGACGTGATATAAAAAGAAAACTGAACAATCCATGGTGGTTTTTTTTATATTTTTTTAATATATATTCTAACCATCAATCAATGTCTTTAGGCACTCCTTTTTTCTTCATCTTCGGACCAAAATTTATTTATTATATTTTTTGTTAATAAACAAAATGACAAGTCATTGGAAACTCACATATAAGTGGAGGACCCAAACATCGAACCCCGATCACAAGGTCCCACCTAATATTTGTTGAGCTGAAACTTGTGGACTCTTCGGACCAAATTAGTTTATATAGTTTTATACTTTAGCATTGTTTATTCCCACCCCTAATTTTAAGCTACTTTTTTTATTGTTTTTGGTGAAAGCAACAGAGCAGTGGCCCGGCGTATAACTCACAAGTCCCATTGACAGGCACAAAGCAAATGGAGCAACTTTCTACACCTCCCTTTTTCCTATTACACTTCTTTTAAAGAGGACAAATAGCCCGTGTTATCGACATTTCTGACTTGAAATGAAAAAGTACAAAATTAGTACTCCCTCCGTCCTGCAATAGATTACCTAGTTGAAAATGTGCAATTCTGACCTAACTTACTTTGATCATATTTTTCTACTAATATATAACTATAAATAATATCATATAAGATGTCATTAGATTTGTCCCGATGAGTATTTTCAAAATATCAAATTTTTATATTTTTTTCTAATATATTATTCAAGATATTTAAACTTAAAATTATGCATTGGTATGCGTAATAGGATCAACTGTGTCAAGTATTATGAGACGAAGAGAATAGTTAATTGTAGTGTGTATGAAATTTGGGTTATGTCAGGTTATGTTTGTCCCTATCATTAGAAATGGCTAATTTTTCTAGACCCAGATTCAACCATTAAACAGGCCAAAACCGATGAAGTAATTCAATAAAAATAGGACGATACGAAGACAAGATCACTTGGTCCCAAAATAGTATGTCACAATCACTAAGTAGTAATAAATGAACCTATTTTTTTGTTAAAAATAGTTAATCAACAAATAACTTGGACAGTTTGCTAAAAAAAAAATATATATAACTTGGACAGTAAAGAAAATCACCAAAATCCACTATACAAGAAAGATCCATAAATGAAGTGTTGTGGCTAAACTTTCGAGTGGATTCCCGCTACCAAAACATTTTGTTTAGATAAGTATTATGAATGAATGAAAGAGAGGGAAAATTACCATATCATATACAAAAATTGTCATATTGAAATATTCCAAAGACAAATGAAGCAACCAATTCAAATAGTAGTAGTTGTTTTTGACAGAGAGTAACCATCAATTATGTCATGTTCGGTAGTTTTCTTCTTCTTTTTTCACCTTTCACACAAAAAAACTACGGAGAAAAGTTTTTTTTTTTAGCTCAATTTGACTTATATGTGCCAATTAAATGGAGTTTTTTTTCACAAAAGTGATCTAGGAATAGTATTGCTTACGAAATACATAAAAAGACAATTTTATTTTAAAAATATAAGTCAAATACTTGTCAAAATTATAATTACTATGTATGTATTTCTTCTTGTTAGCTTTCTTCTCAACAAAAAAAAAAAAGAGTTATTCATATATCTTCACAGAAAAGTTTTTTTTTAAAGAAGAAATGAAACACTACTATCATCACTGAAAAGTGTGCATTATGTGGATAGTTGAATATTATTATATAATTTTCCAAATTTCAAGTATGTTTTTAATCTCTTAAATGAGAGAAATATCCTATTGTGTCAAAAATATAGTTTGGCATTTTGGCTCTATGACTCTATGATCCTCCTCTAAATTTTCAGTCTTGGTTTAATAATTTACTCTCACTGAAACTCATGTAGGGTCTATCAAATGAGTGTACTGTACGTAATAGTAGTTCAGCAGGTACGTACATTACCTGACCAAATGATAAACAACCTCCTCCTCCGTGACTCTTTCAAATTAAAATAATGAAATTCAGAGCCTACCTCTCCCATGTTGGATGGACTAATTATCACATCTCTCAAAAAAGTATTGACCAAATTAAAAAGGTTCCAGTACTATAATAATAATTTTATAAAACAACAAGGAAAAGGTTCTACTAAAATTCTTAGTAGGGACTAGATAGCTAAAGATTGCATTGCAAAATTAGTAAAATAGGTGATTCTAATTTCTAGCGATCAAAACCGTGTGACTCGTGAAAATCCCTGAAAGGTGAGTTTGTTTAGGGTGATTGATTGTGATTTGTGTGTCCTAAACTAGGATAAAAAAGACCATTGTCGTTTTCTTCTGGATTTGACAACCACTTTTTTTTGTTGTTACCAATTTAACAACCACTTTTGTCCCCATTTATTACAGATGAAATTATGAATGAATCAATTTCAATAAATCCATCAACTAGAGGGTGTCCTATTACACATGGGGATGGGGTTAAAGATCTAGATTACTTTCTAGTTTCTACTAATATTTGCTATGAAAAGAAACGCTTTTTATGGCAAAACTAAACGAATAAATATACCTTAGTCTAAGTTCATATTAATGAGGTATTTTTTTTATATGTGTGATATAAATTATTTTCTGTGATGTAATAATCTCACTAATCTTAAACACAATGTGGAAAATAAAAAAGCAAAATGTTTTGTCAAAACCTACTACTACTTTTCAATTTAATTTCCTCTGCCTTTTCCAGTATTATTATGCGCACTTACATGTGTTAATGATGAAAAAACTTGAATTCCAATCAAACTAATAATAGTTTTCTTACCAGACAGCTATCACCAACTGGCAATGTAGAAATTGTAACTTTTTTCTATTTTTTTTAACCCTTTCTCCTCTCTGTGGTCATGAAAATAACTTTCAAAGACACTATTGTCAACAAATGAGTAACTAAAGTCGTTTATGACAAGAGTATTGATTTTTTCCCATAGATTATAAAATAATAAAGTGAATGAATATGTGTAACGATAAGAAAAGACATATAGAAGGATGCAAAATTTGAGATAATGAAAAATCAGGCACCACTGTTTGCATATTTCTAATAGGATCTTAACAATCTGTAGTAGTATTTTTTTTTTTTTGAATGGCAATTTGTAGTATTGATTGTGGACTTATAATATTTTATCACGTAGAATAAATAAAATGCACAATTTTGTGTTTTTTATTCACATTCTTAATATCTTTTAGAGTTCATGTATGTACATATGAGAATTATATGATCTATAGTTTGGAATCATAGAGAATCCAGTCCAATTTTAATAATCTTATCCCTTCGATAAGGGCATCTCTTCAAATCACATGTGTAGTGTATTAGCGTTAAGACAAAGTTGGTGGGTCTCCCAACATGTGCAATACACGTACAGTAATTGTATATAAGTGACCAAAAGAAAGGAAAAATACAAGAGACATCGTTTGTCTATTCTAAGCAACACATGGACTCATGAACTCACGAGTCTTTACATCTTAGTTTCATTACCTTACAAATTCCAAATTCCATCTTATAAAAAATATCCAGATTGACAGATTCTACCTCAAATGTAATTCATCAAGTCCTTTGGGAGGTATATATATTTGTGAGTATGTTTGTTGTGTGTATATATTCGGGGCCATGATGCTAATAGTAATAAAGATGCTGTAGTTATTGAAAATGACTTTCACATAAGTTTTTCCTTATCCCTAGGGGCCATTGTTCGAAAGGATGAATCATAAAGGCCATAAATAAAGAAAAAGACTTTCATAAGGTTTTTACTAGGGGTGGAACATGCCAGGCCGTCCGACAGGGGTCTATGGCCTACCCTATTTAAAGCCTAACTCGGCTCAGCTCGTTTAATAAAAAGGTCAGGCTCAAGCTTTTTATAAAGCATATTTACTTAAATAGGCTAGGCTAAGACTTACAAAAAAACCTATTAAGCCCGTTGGGCCGACCTATTAAGCAGTATAATATACATTTCATTATTGATAATATTGACGTTTTATTTTTATAAACTCAAGCTTTCATATGATTTGGCTATTTAGTAGCAGGTATATTGGTGTGATTAACTCTTCGTAAGTATTTGTTTAGTAGAAGTCATATTTGTGTGCTTTAGGCCTTGAATGTGGTGTGATAATATAATGACTTGAATGTGGTGCTCAATGAATCAAACCATGCTCTCAATCTCTACTCAACCAAATTTAAGGTTGGAAAGGGGTTGGAATGATCCATTGAACCTGCTATTTTAGATGAGAGTGACAGGACGGAGCGAGTTGAAATTATGACGGAACGAAGTTAATTAGAGAACCCGTCTCGTCTATAATTTCTTCTAATTGAAAACCTAAGGGACAAGGAATGAGATTTAAGAAGGAGGTCATTGGTTCGATCCCCATGAACTAACATTATTCTCTCATCTTACAATTTTCTAACAACTAACATTTTGATATAAAATAATAAGAAGAAATTTCTCCACAAGTGGAAGCACACACACAAAATAAGCCAAAAAAAAAAAACTCACAAATTGATTGTAGTTCAACACTTCATATCTACACACGATCTCTCAACAGAATATTTATTCCTCAACTTATAATTTTTATAAAGAGAAAATTGCAAACTCCCTCGTACAGATTTTGCACAGACAAAATTGCATACTCTCTCAACTATAATTGCAATTTTTACAAGGAGAAAATTACAAACCAATCAACTACAATTTTTCCATTGAAAATAATGTTGGGTTGCATGCTTCTAATCTTTGGAAACAGTGGTGGTATACATTGAATGGTTGCAATAACAACAGACTGGGACAGTCTAACAACAAACTGAGTTGAAATGAGAGAAGCCTAATGAGGGGTGGCTCAAATGTAATATGGACGTGACATTTCATGTAGAAGTGGGTATTGCTTCATTGTTAGTAGTAATCACGGGGATTTTGTGATGGCACAAACAAGTTGGAAGCAAGTGAATATGTCAACTGTTGAAAGTGATTTACAATTACTAGTAGACTCAGTCTTGTTTTTTTAAACAATTATTAGTGACAATTTATATTTTCAAGATAAAATTTTATTTCTAGATTCTTTAATCAGTGGTCTAAGGCACCGGTTAACAAGACCCTAAAAATTATACTATTAACAATACACATTCTAACACACGATTTTTAATACACTCTCTCTTTAGTTGAATTTTAAACAAGTCCCATTAAATACACATTCTAACACACGATTTAGTGTGATTCATTAAATTTCAATTAAGTCCTATTAAATATAATGAGTTAAGGAACTCATTATAGAAACACACGTATCAAAAGTCGTGCATTCAACCTATTAAAAGTTAAGATATTATGTTTTCTAATGTAAAATTGCTCTTTTTGGTTTGTTTGAGTTGACATGTGTCCTTAAGACACAAGTTAGCGTGACCCGTCAATTAATTAAAGAATATATAGAAAAGTGTTATAATGTGTATTGCTAACTTTCATCAACTTGATAAATATCTTATTCCTTCCGATCATTATTATAAGCAAAAATTGATTTTTTTGATTCATTCAATAAACGATGTATGTATGTGGTCTCTATATATAGACCACATATATCATTATTGAATGAATATAAAAAATGAATTTTTAACTAGAGGAAGTATCTTATTACAATTAATTTTCTTAATTTCATAAACTTTGCGGTGGTGAAGAGTTTTATAACAACAACGGATAGGAAATTAAAATCACAAACATCCATATACTTATAATTTCCATCAAAATTAATATTTGTTTTAATAATTCACATGCATCGTGTCAAAAATAATTCACATGCATTAAATTAAAAAGAGCACGTTAAATTTGTTCCCTTTTTACCAGTCCCTATAATTTCGGAAACGCGTAATCGAAATAAAAATAGAAGGGCATTATTGTCTTTCTAGGTAGACTGTCTCTCCGACAGCCTGCGCGCGAATGTCCCCCCTTCCCACCTTTTTATTTTACTCATAAAATGAACAAAACCAGAAGAAAACTCAGAAAATAATAATCTCAAAACTTTTAACAAATAAATTGAAAAGCAACAATAATAATAATGAATGTTAATTAAAAATTACTATTCCCTGCATCAAGATTCAAGATCATAAATCATAATGTTCTCAACATTTAATCATTCATACCAAACTAATCAAAACCCTATCTCTCTCTTTCTCTCTCTCTTTCCCTCTTCACTCTCTTCACCACCATTCTCCATCTCCATGGCATTCACGTTTAACTTTCACCGTTAGATCTCATATCACTCCAATGTTAGTGCTTTTCTTCTGATCAAAGATTCTTTGCTTCCACTTACAGTTTTTTCAACTTCACACTTTTTTCTTCTCCTTTCAGTTACTAGATGTGAGTAAACTAGAGCTTGCTACTTAGATCAGAGTGACTGAAAACTGGTAAAGCTTGTAACTTTAAGCTATTTTTTCAAATGGGTTGCTTCAGTTTTTTTATAGTGAAGTGAACTTACTAACTTATGCTTTGATTGGATTGGACATTGGAACAGATCTTGAAAGCTACTGGAGTTGCCAATTAATTGGTGAAAATGAGATTTTTGGAGTTTGGGTGTGTTCTGTTGATTTTTGTACTAGCTCTTGTGGTTTCTGTAAAAGGTGAGATTTATATAGTAACTGTTGAAGGTGAACCTATCATAAGTTATACTGGAGGTATTGATGAGTTTGAAGCTACTGCTGTGGAATCTGATGAAAAAATTGATACTACTAGGTACTTAGTTTCTATTACTCTCAACTTCTTAGTCATGTTTATTTCATCCAATTCATGATTTGAGTAAGTTTAGACACTGTAAGAATATGTGAAAATATTTTTTAAGAAACTAATTTGATTAATGTTTGAGTAGATTTAGACACTATAAGGATATTCAAGGTAATGGTTGTTTAACTTATTTGAGAAATAGATATTTATATTTCTTGTATATGTAACTTCTTAGAAATTCTTTTTAGGGTAAATAATTCAATAATCACCAACCAACTTCTGTTTGAACAGTTATTTTTATGTACTTAATTTTTTTGGTAAGGTTTATGCACTTAATCTTAATATAGTATTTTCTTCTCTAGTATATTATGAGCCAAGAAATGGATATTGGCAAATGCGGTAACTTACCTTTAATACTATTTTTGAACTTCTTTCCAGTGAACTGGTTACTTCATACGGTCGTCATCTTGAAAAAAGACATGATATGCTTCTAGGAATGTTGTTTGAGCAAGGGACATACAAAAAACTATATAGCTATCGACATCTTATAAATGGTTTTGCTGTTCATATTTCGCCGGAACAGGTGAAGTTTTCTGTTGTTAGTTATCCTTTTGCTATTGAATGATTAAGCATGGATATATTTTGAATTCATTTCTTCAATCTAATTTCCTTATGCTGTCCCCTTATATTAGTAGGCAGAAACTCTAAGACATACTCCTGGAGTGAAATCTGTTGAGAGGGACTGGAAAGTGAAGAGACTTACAACACATACCCCTCAATTTTTAGGGCTTCCGACTGGGGTATGGCCAACTGGAGGTGGCTTTGATAGAGCTGGAGAAGACATTGTGATTGGATTTGTAGACTCGGGGATCTATCCTCATCACCCCAGTTTTGCAACTCATAATACTGAACCATATGAGCCAGTTCCAAGGTATAGAGGGAAATGTGAAGTTGATCCCGATACTAAAAGAAATTTCTGCAATGGGAAGATTGTTGGAGCACAACACTTTGCGCAAGCTGCAATAGCTTCTGGAGCATTTAACCCTTCAATTGATTTTGCTTCTCCTCTAGACGGGGATGGACATGGAAGGTTAGAGCAAGTCATTAGAACTTTAAGTAGTCTTTCATTCTACAGTCCTGTTTGAATAAACAGCTTAATAAGTGCTTATGTGTCAATTGTTTCTATAATAGAAGATAAAATATAGTCAAACTGTTTTTTATTAGTTATAAGTTGTTCTCATAAGCTGTTTCTTAAAAAGCTTTCCCAGACAGTGTGTGGCAAGTGCTTATGTCGGTAGATAAGCTTAAATAAGCCAGCCGATCCAAATAGGCTCTAACTTCTGAGCATTTAAATTGGATAGTATTAGCAGCCATATCTATCAATTTGACAACATTTTAACAATCCTTCTATTTCCTTGCATCTTCCTCTGCTAGTCACACAGCCTCTATCGCAGCTGGAAATAATGGAATTGCTGTGAGAATGCATGGCCATGAATTTGGTAAAGCAAGTGGGATGGCTCCTCGTGCCAGGTGAGAAATAAATACCCATAATTGATTAAAAACTGGGAAACAGTCCTTTACATTGGATTAGACATTTGTTTATTTATGTTCAGGATTGCTGTATACAAGGCACTCTATAGACTCTTTGGAGGGTTTGTTGCAGATGTAGTTGCAGCAATTGATCAGGTATGCAAGTATATGATGTATTAATACATTGACTTGTATATTTCAACAGTCAACTCAAAATTCAACCATTCATCTAAATGATTTATTTAATATAAAATCTCATTGTTTTCACTAGTAGTATTCTATCTCAAAATTTCTAACTTTTGAAATTTGAGAGTTACAGGCTGTATATGATGGAGTGGATATACTCAGCCTTTCAGTTGGACCCAACAGTCCTCCAGCAGCTGCCAAAACTACATTTTTGAACCCTTTTGATGCTACGCTTCTTGGAGCCGTGAAAGCTGGTGTATTTGTTGCACAGGCTGCTGGAAATGGCGGTCCTTTCCCCAAGACAATGGTTTCATATAGTCCATGGATAGCATCTGTAGCAGCTGCAATTGATGATCGTAGATACAAAAATCATTTAACGCTTGGAAATGGAAATATCTTAGCTGGAATTGGGTTATCACGTAAGTTTTCAAACTTCCTGCTACGCTTCTTCAGATATACTATTCTTATTAATGAACTGACATCAGGAGATATAATCAAAAGATTTTGCTAAAATTTGCGTAATGGCTTGTACAGCTTCTACACATTTAAACCGAACATACACATTGGTTGCTGCAAATGATGTGCTGCTAGATTCTTCGGTTATGAAGTACAGCCCAACAGATTGCCAGAGACCAGAATTATTAAACAAGAAACTGATAGAGGGAAATATTCTTCTCTGCGGATATTCTTTCAACTTTGTTGTTGGTACTTCATCAATGAAGAAAGTATCAGAAACAGCAAAGGCCCTTGGTGCAGCTGGATTTGTTCTCTGTGTTGAAAATGTTTCCCCTGGAGCAAAATTTGATCCTGTCCCTGTTGGCCTTCCTGGGATTCTTATCACAGATGTTGGCAATTCAAAGGTACTCAAACTCATCTTTACCTGTATATTTATGCAGAGGTAGATTGAATATTACAACAGCCAAATCTGTTTTTTCTCAGGTCATAATTCCACAATCACCTAATTATCTTTGCTTTTGTGTTCCCCATCTCTCCTTGTTCTACTTTTTCATCAATAGTTTCTGTTTATAATAAATTATGCCCATGCACTATATCGTGTAATTTAGTATTGCAAATCTTTATATTTTCAGAAACTTATAGACTATTATAATATCTCTACACCAAGAGACTGGACTGGACGGGTGAAGAGTTTCAAAGGTTTAGGTAAAATCGGTGACGGTTTGATACCTATTCTACATAAGTCTGCACCGCAGGTGGCATTATTCTCTGCTAGAGGGCCAAATGTAAAGGACTTCAGCTTCCAAGAGGCAGATCTTCTCAAACCAGATATATTAGCTCCTGGTTCATTGATTTGGGCTGCTTGGAGTCCAAATGGAACTGATGAGGCAAATTTTATTGGTAAGTAATGGCTTCACTAAGTTGTAGTGTGAAAATTAATATTGATACATCATAGAGTTGATTTATTTTAAGCGATTATGTGATTGTGCAGGTGAGGGATTTGCGATGGTATCTGGAACTAGCATGTCTGCACCACATATAGCTGGAATTGCTGCTCTTATAAAGCAGAAGCATCCACATTGGAGCCCTGCTGCCATTAAATCAGCATTGATGACAACTTCAACAACTCTAGACAGAGCAGGGAATCCTCTTCTTGCTCAGCAAACTTCTGAAACAGAAGCTATAAAATTTGTCAAAGCTACCCCTTTTGACTATGGGAGTGGACATGTTGATCCAACAGCTGCCTTGGACCCTGGCCTCATCTTTGATGCAGGTTTCATTTCTTCTTCCGCATTTAACTAATTACTTGTCTTAGAACTTTTAAATTGCCAATTAACTTTGAAACATGGATTTACTTCAAGTTCAGAAATCTGAAGAGTAAACCAGCATTTAGTGTCCTCGAAATTGTAAGGGTCGATCAATTTCGTCCCTCCATCAAAATTAAAGAATGCCAATAAATTTAGAACCTCCATCAAACATTAAAACCAATGAAATACCTATACCTATATATTGACTTAAATAGTCTCTTGCTACATCAAGACAAGTATAGAATCTTAAAATTTATGGTGCTAAATTTGAGAAGAAAAAAAACTATTTTGACTTACAATCTTCAATTTAAGGGACTAAATTGTGCTATTTTATAAATTTGAAGGACTAAATTGATCGACCCTTACAGTTTCAATGACTAAAATGCTGATTTACTCAAAATCTGAATCCCGGTTAACTTAAAGGACTTCTTTGAACCCTTTTTATGATGGTAGGTCATGCAAAAAGTTCATCAGAAAACAAAATACTATAACATGAAATATGGCTGAAATGAATATGAACCCTTTTTATGATGGTAGGTCATGCAAAAAGTTCATCAGAAAACAAGATACTATAACATGAAATATGGCTTAAAC
>Ga0099826_10000291_pt1 | contig 22473 bp, 6 predicted proteins | sample Mtrugardesep15_FD_76830 | JGI IMG/M metagenome (GOLD analysis project Ga0099826, IMG submission 76830) | Root nodule microbial communities of legume samples collected from California, USA - M. trunc garden sep15 | ecosystem: Host-associated > Plants > Roots > Nodule | place: USA: California... | reverse complement strand
TTGATACATCTTTCAAACTTAAGGTAACTTATGAGTGAGTGAGTTACTTACACAAATTAGGTTTTGTATATACACTATATGTTTAATAAATCATTTCCTTTGTACAGGTCCTTAATGCTAAGAAAACAACTTATAGGGTAACAAACTACCATCATGAAACTGTTAGTTTGGTTAGAAATGCACTCTCTGAAAAATTCGAACATATGAAGTATGTTGAAGCAGCTCATAAACTACAATCGATCAGCCAAAACATTAAGAAACCACTAAATGAGAAACTCACACCATTGGGTCTAGTTTGCTTAAGGATGAATATTCGTAAGTTCATTAAGTGACAAAACTGTTTAGATTTCCATTTCCATTTATATTGTTCACATGTAATAAACTTCACTTAATGTCTACTATTTTTTTTACAGAGATCGATCCCATAAAATCTGGAACACGATGAAACAAAGAAAAAGCTGAGAATAACAAGCCTACATTAACTAGTGAGTAACTCGTCATCATATTATTTATGTAGGAGAAATTAACTAGCATACATGGTTTTTGAAGTTTTCTTGTATTCTTTATTTCTGATAGATCTCGTAAATTTCCAACTAGTCCGATACATTTTAAATCAAAATCCTTCAGTTAGAAATCATTTAAATATATAACAATCAGAAAAATATTTTTATGTCAGTTCATGTGCAAAAAATAAGATGAAGATGGATTAATCCAAAAATCAGTACAAAGCTTTAAGTTAGTCAATGAAAGTTATACTTTCCATTGTGTAGTTCCACTTACAACATATGGATTAAGGTTCAAATGTTTCCATTGACAAAAATACTATTAAATTTCTTGGAAACAAAACCCCAAAATATAAACCTCCTTCCACAATCTAATGTTACAATTGACTATTTCACAACCACACCTAGTACTCTAATAGAAAATTAAATTACCTGAGTAAGAAAACAAAATATGGGGAATCAGGTTTGTTAAATAGGTTAATTAGAGCACCACGATCCCCTCCTGATGTACGCCCATCCAACCGGCGGTACCGATACTGTTTTGAAATTAGGTATTCTTCCATAACATCCAGAAGCCTAGTCATCGTCGAAAAGAAAAGAACCTGTAAAAGCATTAGCAGTATCATATCAAACATTAAGAATTAAATTTTCAAAAGATTGACGGGAACATAAGAACCAGTTTAGTTTCAGACTTCGCAGAGGGAAAATAAACTGTCGTACACATTCAGCATCCAGAGCAAGTTTACAAAATATCTTTCATCACAGATATAACAACAAATGTCAATACCAATGTGAAGGAAATTAGATGCAGTAATCCAGCGACAAACATATAGGATTTCATACCGGGTGATCTGTTGCCTTCAATTTAGGTAAAACACGGTCCAACATCTCAAGCTTCCCACAAAGACTAATAATTGGTGGCAGATAATGCTTAGGTATATAGTGATCTACCTGCAAATGAAAAAAAAAGTCATATTGTACAAAACTTAACCTCTTGCTGCAGTAGTCAAATAAATGCAAATCTTGCTTTGATAACGGATTACAAACCAAAAAAAAAGGAAGAGAAATAAACATAGAATCTGATGTGGTTTTAGCTATTCACAAAACTAATGGCCTATACTCACGCAAATCATTAGATCAATGAACATTACAACAATTACTACTGAACACAGATATTCTTATTCCCTATTGTGACATCATGTCACAACAGGAGCTTTTCCGGTTGGGTCACATATTAGTGCAAGGTCAAAATAAAACACAAACCATTTTATACCTCGTCATACATTGCTTTAAAACTCTTAAATTCACATTAAAATTAAAACCCAAGATGTAATTTAAATCTTAAAAACTCCATTGTCTTAGTGAAATGCAGTTGAAGTCATAATTCAATCTTCAATAAGTATTAGGGTCAGAGAAGATGCGTATATAGGATATGGACATACCTCCTCCGAGTGAAGCTGGCTGAGATATGGATGATTGCATATATTTCGAAGCTCCATGACAGAGTTGTGTACTGACCGAGACTGACAATTGGGAATATAGATTAGACCACAAAAGTAGTTACATGTGCGGAAAGATATTTTAATAAAAGAAAAGAAGTAAATAAATCCTTAGTCCACTATCAAACGGTCAAGTTACATCGTTCAACAAAAAGCAAAAAGTACTATAAAGAATACCTTTGAAGTGCCAATAGCACCAAGATTATCTTCCACTCTTTTCATCAAAAGTTTTTGATATGAAGAAGCCTCACAGCTTATAAGTCTCTCAATCTTCGACGGCAGCTGATTTTCAACCTATAATATAAGAAAACATTGGAAACACAAGAACAACAAGGTGAGATGATGATTTCAGAAGCTAATAATATCAGTAAGGCAGACAAGCTACATTGCCGATTTCAATATCATCTTTCCAAGTCATTGCAAGTGATGGAGAGTCGAGATGGCAGTCACGTTCAGATAACATATAATGAAAACAATTGCATCAGATAGCTTAAACATGGAACATATATTTCCTACATATATAAAATCATTCAAACTTAAAGATGCCATGCATCAAATTCTATATTACACCAGAAATTGAACTAATGTTTATGTTGCATTTGTAAATGTTAGAGAAACACAGGCTGCTGAATGATAAAAATTCTTTTACTAGTAAATTTTTTGGGAATGCTCACGAATACAAAACACGCAGAACTTAAGACCTAAACCAAAAAAAAATAAAAAATAATGAATGTATAAATGGAAAAACATACACTGAGATAAGGATAATAATAAACAATTATTTCAAGTACTACTAAGAGTGAACAACTGATAATAAGACTCAAAACAAGAATCATAACTCATAAGACATAAAAGTATATATACATAAGATAATAACAAAATGTGCTCATAGACACAAGTATACGAAAATTTAAGGAGACGTAAGAAATAAGTTCAAAGTTGAGTATTAATGACCTTGTAATTAAGCCTTTGAAGTACAAATGGTCTCAACTTGGTTCAGACGATTTATGATCAAGAGATTCTCCTCCTCAGACAGTAAAGCCTAATTACAAACAGAAAACAACAAAATAAACATACCAAATCAAGGAGACTATGAACAGAAGTTTGAATTTTTCTTTAGCAGGTACAAAGTCTATTTCCAAGAAGCTACAAAAAAAAATGTAATATTTTAGAGGATGGTGTTCTAAAATTTTATCATTTTCATCAACGGCTCATTGCATCAGTAATTTGGTGTATCTTAACGATCTGAATTTGTTGCTCATGCAATAAAGAACATGTGTCCTGAATTTATTAGATTCAGAAGGGATACATATCCTAGTATCCATAAACTTCGAGAACTACAAAAAAGTTATAACTTTTTACAGGTAAAAATTGAATCAGATGAAAAGTATAATGTTTTTTTTTTCTAATATCAGTAACATTAACATGTAGAGTTCTTATTTCCCTTTCAAAGTTCCTATGGAGGAGACACGTGATACAAGTGCAGTAAGTAGAGCACTGAATGTTTCATTGATAAAGTTTTTTCAAAACCAATTCCACACATACTCCAACTATCAAGACTATAATTTAAAGTATAAAGCAAGTAAGCAATAACAAAAGATTATCGAATTTCAAAACCACTAACGGTAATTCAGTATCATAGTGATGTTATATTCTTCCAACCAAGCATATATTGATGGGTTCCCAATAAATGAGATTTGATTGTTTGTAGCAGCTCATTGGTTTGGAAAACGAAATTTCTTTTTCAAAAAAATAAATATATAATTTGCAAATTTTGCAAGCCTTCTTGCTCCAATTTTATTTTACCTTCCGGTTTTCAATTAAATTTATTTACAAGGCATTAATGAACTTTACAATAAAGCATACAAATCAGTCAGAGTATGTCACAGGCAGAGTATGTAAACTACAAACATGAAAGGCTACTTATGAACTTAGTGTCCTACATCACTCATTGTGCTGAATTTTCTAGCAACAGGCAGAGTATGTAAACTACAAAAACTAAAATGCATATAACAATAACAATCTGCAACACAGAATACTTATTTGACAACTAGATTACAATGAAAGGTCTGGGTTCAACCATAGGCCCTTCAGACAAGACTCAAAATCAAGAGTGCATCAGATCATATATAATAAATTAAATAAATGAGTAAGGCTATTATTACCTTCACTGCTTGGACAATATCAGCATTATGACCATAAGATGCAGTTTCTTCCACATTACTTCGGTCCTCCAGAATATTCTGCAGTAACCGCTGCAATATGGTGGATGCTATGATTGTCAAGAGAGCTAAATTTCAAGCACATCAAAGAGCGTTTTAAACTGTCTTCTTACTCAAAAGGTGTCTAAATCATGAAAACTATAACCATCAGTATCAGGTTCAATTTCAAACAATTAAATCAAAACTTACTCTGCGATAATGAAAGCAGCAACTATCAGAAACATGCAGTGCAGCCCAACTTCTGGATTTCATCAACTCAGAAAGCACCTAAATATACACATCTTTCACTTAGATTCATGAGAACCATTAATCAAATCATTGACAGGAAGTCATATTTCATATGGAGTGAATAAGAATTGTATATTTTATCATGACTTAACTCCATTTTTATTTCCACTATAATTTTCTATAATTCATAATAGAAATATATTATATATTTATGAGTTTTTCAGTTAACTAGCCTCAGCTTAGCTTGATTTTGGCTGACTGAAAGTTACTGGTTAGGTACGGGTGAGCCCAGGTCAGTCCAACACAATGTTGTTGGTCCTAACAAAACACAATTTGACCTCAACAGAGATTTTGGACAAAACAAGTAATCCACGAGGGATGAACCATTTTTTCACATATTTTGGTGAAAGGGGATGCGGAATGTGGATTACACCATTTTTAACTTTTTATTAAAAACCCATTTTGTCAATTATAGGAATGCTCATACTCATTCAAAGGACCTTACCAAACAGGGAACGGGGGAATATATACATTATATCCAACCAAAAATGGGCTACTGATGAGGTCAATATGTCAATTGGCTCCAACAGCTAAGGTAAACTAACAACTAAACAAGACTAAATGCAACCATATACTTCCAAAACGAAGAAATAACTATGTTACTACAGTATATAAAGTACATAGTCGTATAGGAATTTAAGCCTACATGCACAACATTTCATGACTTATTGCTAGTGGATTTCATTATTTTTCTATGCAACTTGATCCAGAATTGTGATACATAAGTTACAACTTGCAAAAATAAAATTATCATAGAATCAATACCTGTTCTTTAGTCATGTATGAGATTAGCCAGCAACGGTGATTCCATGCACGATAATTCATCTTTGATCTCTGAAAATGAAAGGGGTTAAAATGATGAAAAATGGGTGTTTAACTCAAAATATGCTGGTTCATTTGATATATAATCCTAATCTCTAATACAAAAAGGTGAAGCATTACATAAGTCAAGTAAAATTATCAGAAGATGTCTTGTTTTCTGGCCCTCTATCTTTTTCTCTTAAGTGAGACAACGTTTCGTAGAATTTTTAATATTTTCAAAGCAAAAATGGATTGACGCACCAAAGGTGTTAAAAAAAAAATGATATACATGCCAATGTTACTATATACCAGTAACAATTATTCTTTGCTTCGGTAAGAAAACCAATCAACTAAATGAGCATTAGAACTAAATTTAAACCTCAGCTATTTTTTCCACCAGCTCAGATTCTTTCCTCAAAATCTCTTTGAAATTTGAACAGTATGCAGAGATTGACTTGATCACCCATCGCCTAGATAAAATACTCGTATGTATTAGATGCCTATTAATGTCCGAAAACCTTCGGATCAATCAGTACTAAAATAAATTGTTGATAGAAAAATCAGTTCTCAAAATTTGAACATATATAATACTCATCTGGAAAATATCAGTGTTAAAAACCTTAGGATCAATCAGCATTAAAAAAAATTGACAATAGAAAAATCAGGGTTCAAAATTTGAACATATATGGTACTCCTTTAGAAAATATTTATCCTTTTGTGATGGGAAACCATAAGGGGAAACTGCTACATATAATACCTATGACTCCAAGCTTGTTCACTTTTGGGTGAGCATGAGAGCACAAATTCTGACAGTAGAAGTTCATCTACAAACATTGAGACCTGCTTCTTCTTAGACACTAATAACTTTCTGCAATTGTTTCATTCAACAATAAAAGATTGAAATTTGGAGACTGGTAAAAACAATATCTCTTCTTTCAACTATCCATTCTTCTCTCTCGAAAAAAAACGCAGAACTCAGGGATAGATGTACTTGATGTTAGGGATAGATCTCGTCGCAACACTTATGTTTCTCTCTTGTACTTTATGTTTGGTTTGGTCGATGTACTTTTCAGTTTTGTTTTTAATCTTTATAAAACAATCTGACTTTTTAGTCTTTAAAAAAATGTTAAATATATTTTTTATTCGTATAAATATTTTAATTTTTTATTTTAGTCCCTTTAAAAATCATTTAATTTGAGTTCTCAAAAAATTTCAATTTTCACTTTTGATCTCTCCTTTTAAATAAATTTATATTTATAATTCATATTTAAAAATAAAAAAAAAATAATATTGTAAGAATTTCTCCAACATAAAATTAGAATCTTTAACAAAACATAAATTAAATACGAATTTTTACTACTAAATACCATAGATCAAATTAAATATTAAGATAAAGCAATCAAGTTATCACATTAATCTTGATTGATTTATTATTTACAACCTTTAAATTTGTCATTTTGGGATCAATTTTAGACACTTAAATCTAATAAAGCAATGGGAGAAGGCTGTAAAAGGAGTTAATAAAGCAAGGGCTGACATAGGCAATGAGATATGCAATTGACGATGCTTGGAAGGTTAATCATATAAGTTGTGTGATAGCGTATGAGATGACTGAATGACCTTGAAGACACAATGCACGCGTGTGATTTTTGTGGGCATGTTATTTGCGAGACATTCTTTGTTGTTTCTGTCAGGATACATTCAAAAAGAATTTTTTTTTAGAGGCTAAAAACATAGTTGGACGTATTTGTGGGAATTAAATTGTTTTTTTAATTATTGTGTTATGGGTCACGTATTAAACGACGGTTCACGATGGACTCAACCGCTTGATGCACAATATATGATAGAAATATGATATACTAAAAGGTTAGAGAAGGATATGATATGATAGCGGCAAAATACGCATTTATTCTACCATGTGTTTGGTGCTCACCTGATAGGAAAGATGATAACCATTCAAACAACATTCAAATAAATCATAAAACACACGGTTAGAAAAACACAAACATTTTATATATAAAAAAAGAAGCAAATAAACAAACAAAACAAAAGGTGTTAGAAAAATACAAAATAGAGGAGCATATTTGCACAAGCAGTTTTATAGGCAAAAAAAGAGTAGACAATCAAACCATAAAAAGTACTTGAGGTTGTGGTTGAAAGTAACTCGATCTAAATGCCACAATCATTTGTCATCGACATTAACCTGCAAAGTAATATCATGAAGTAAACCCTCCCACGCTGACAACCTTCTCCGCCACTTCCAAGCCTCGCCTCCCTCCCCCAACCCAAAGAGAACATACTAGCCACCGCCTCCCACCTATTATCTGGTAACTCAAACAACCTCGGGAACCATACGCACAAAGCCCCCCAACCCCCCAACCGAGGGTCCACCTAAACAAATGAATTTACCCCATCGCCAACGTTTCGTCATAAACTACCGTCAAGCCAACTTCCAACCTCTAAACCCAACACATGAAGTAACATAACGATCTCCCTCCACCAAACACAATTAATCATTTCCTTAAAAATCGTACACGGACTTAACGACTATTATTTTAAGACGAAAGGAGGGGTAGCTTATTGCTCGTGCATGGCACGAGTTAACACACTAGTAGCTTACATGTTGCAAATTCACCTCTGTGGATATTTTGTGCAAATAATATAGTCTTAGGACTTAGAGCATCCACCTATTTTTGTCAACTTTATTGAACAAGGCATTTAAAGCTTTGGAGTTTCCAAGAGTCAGTTCATCTTCTTCCTTAGTCCAGTTCTCTTCTAGTTTCAGTTCAGGTGTGGTTTTTCCATCTTTGTCCATCACCATTGGATGTTCCCAACCTTTTATAACTGCTTTCTAAGTCTTAAATCCATAGATTTAAGGAAAGCCACGATACACACCTTTCAGTAATCGTAGTTGGTGCCATCCAAGATAGGTGGTATGTTAACAAATCCTCCTTGTTCATAGTACCAGAAAATATCTTCCCTGAAGCTCACCCAAAAACAAAACATGGTGCCTGCTCTGATACCAATTGAAATTTCAGCACGTAGGGGACAAATGTCGTACACGATGTCAGGACACCAGGAATGTCGAATGCAATGTTAGGACAATGTAACACCAAATACTTAACAATAAACAGTAAACAATTTAAAGTAAATTGCAACGTAACTTACATCTGAGGGCATCTAAGCCATGAAGGAAATCCACTATAGTATTAGTTTGAAGTCTTATGTAAACAACCTCCGGTTTACTGCTTTCGCATCTAATCACTACCCGTGATATTTATATCTAAGACTTTCCAGGATAGGAAATCCTGTCTCACTTCCTCTCAATCACACAACCCATGATACAAAGTTTACAAACAAGACGGAGACACACTCCAATAAACAAAATCCACTCTTGCTTAAAAGCTTACAAGTGATTAACAAGTACAACTCAACTATTAGTCTAGCTCTAGCATCAAGATGATACAAGAGTGGCTCACAAATAACAATGGACAGACCAAAACCCTAATTGACTATCTTCACGAACGAAGGCTTCAATAGTATTCTTAGGTTTATAGTATTCCTTTATATAACCTGAGAATAACATGGGCTTGATGAACAAATTAGATTAAACACACAGTTGATCCAATACGGTATTCAACATAATATTCTGGAAGCATATATATTGTTTCCTTAAATATATTGACATTCATTCTTATGAAACACGATAAAGCTTAAACTAACCTTTGTTGCTTATAGGAACGCACGTTTCTTTGAGCATATTCCACGTGAATCATATTTTCATAGAATCTTCAGTGATCTCACGCTTAAAATAAATCTTCCAAGAAAGCGAAATAAGACACGTTATGATGTCGTACCAACATGTCAAGACATCTTGTCCAACATCTTGCTAGAACATTTGTTTTAACAAAATCCGGCAAATCACAATATAAAAACCTAACACTAATATCATTCCAATCTATCCCTTCACAAGGAAAACCTCTTGTGGAATATGTGGATGGTAAATCATCATCTCCTTCTATCATGGAAAGTATTGTGCATCAGCCTCCAAAGGAGTTGCAGAAAAAATCTCTAGAGGTGGATGTGGCTCGTGCACCATTGCTGCAGATTCAACTTCTTTCAAATGACAACAATATTTCTAAAAAATCTGACAATGATGTAATTAAGTATGAAGATGGAAATCCTGAAATTATGGAAAAAAAAATAACCCTTCACAAAATTCCTCTACTTCCAATGATTGGACCATGTTGAAAAACAAACATGAGATTCCAACAAGAAAGGAAGTTGATGAAGTTTGTCGTAGTCCATTTACTTCAAATTTATGTAGTTGGATTAGTAGTTGGTGGACATTTTGGAAAAGCAATGCCAAGTCCAAAGTAGACCATAATGCTAGTCATTTTGAAGAGCCCAAGTCATCAAAACTGCAACAGGATCTTAGTCAACCTCTTGTTTACCTTGGTTCTTGGTAGACAACCGCTGGTTTTTAAAATGGTTTACTTGCGAGATCAACCAGTAAATCTCAGAACATATTGTGCTTATGTTTTCCAGAAAGTATGAATGTAGCCGTCGGAATCAAACACTCGTCGATTTCGTTTGAGTAAATTGCAAGAAAGAATAAGTAAATTGCAAGAAATTTAACAGGATAAACTTAAATTGCATAAATGAATGTAAATTGGTACACAGATTCATACATTTGCAACTTGTTACTTGTTTCTCCTTGAATGCGGATAGTTTGAGTGTGTAAGTTTTGTGTATGATTGAATTATGACTCGTTTTTCCTATGAAAAACTCTTATTTATACTAAATAACTTCCAATACATAAACTGTCGAACTTAACCGCTAGTAACTATTCCAGACGTCTTTTGAATTTCAAATGACATATCTTCGATAATAACTGCTGCTTGGCTTGTTAATCCGGCACTAACTTCTCATTTAAATCTCTTCAAACCCTAAGTCAAACTTAACTGACTGCATTTATTGTAGCCTGTCGAAAATACAGGCTAACACTATGTAAAACTCACACACACAAAAATATAAGTATGAGGTCTAAAGTTCAAACTTAGGTGAAAATGTTCAACCTAATAATATCATCATCGTCAATTAAGTTAGGTATTATAATCGACTTTTAACCCTTCTTTAGTTAAAAAAAATGTGTTACCAAATTAAAATTGATATTCTTATAAACATCATCGATATTAGAAAAATGACATGTGAGTTATAAGGTGATAATTTATTTATCGAAAATAAACTTGTGGTGTCTAATTGAGGTTGGAGTTGAGTGTGTAGACTCTAGAGTAAGGTAACAGATTTTGTGTGTTGTGGTTTTTTGTGAAATATTCATGCATCTCATAAGATTAGGTGAGCTTTTATAGAGTTTCTTCTGATTAGGGAATGTTGTAACACCCCGTTTTTCCCAACATATAAATAATATAAATAAATGAGTTCAGGATGTCACATTTCGTTGTAAAGTTTCGTACAATTCTAAATAAGTTTCGATTTATTTTGATTTTTCGACCAAAACGCGTAAAATCATAATAAAAACAATTTTCATGATAATATCCTATAAGCTAGTCCAACTGTTGTTGCAAGCCATGCACCTATTTTTCATTCATCTTCATGCTTGAGAGTCTTTTAGAGTCAGCAGCGACAATAGGGCTAGGGTATATACTGCGGTTTTCAAAAACACGACCTTCAAATTCTGCTCCCACTATTTTAGTGATGTTTGTTTTGTAACTTTCTTTGAAGCACTTGACGCATATATTAGTGACCCCAGCAGCATCCATGACGCCACATCCTTTATTATGGCAAATTGGTGGAACGATTGGAGTTGCAACCATGTTGTTTCACAGGATTGGTTCAAGAAAAAACGAGAAAAAATGTTGATATCACTTCTCAATTTTGGAGAACGAAGGTTGAGAATATGAGAGAGTTTTGGAAAACAAGGGTCGAGAATGAGAAATTGTTGAATGTGGGTTGGGTTAGGTTTAATTTATAAAAAAAAATTCCATAATAATCTCAACAAACTAATAATTTGTCCTTAATCATAATATCATAATTAGTTAAAAAAATAATAAATCGAATCTAAATTAACCAAAAAGAATAACCAATTCCAATATTTTATCCTTAAAATTTGGGATTGTATAAAAAAATAAACTAATTAGGAAAAACAATATTGGGATAGGATCAAATTAAATAACAAGAAGGTGTCACTACTAAGTATTCTATTGGTCCCTTTTAGCCTCTTAAAAAAAAAAAATTCTATTGGTCCCCATTTTGTCAAACCAACAATATAGTTTCCATTTTCAAAATCAAACTTTTTATCCTTATTTTCATATTTGTTACGAATGTTTGGTATCAAATCGTGTTTTTGATCCTAAAATTGATAATTTTTGACATAAAACAAGACAACTTTTAATTTTATTTTATATTTACAAAAATAAACGATATTCATTCATTTAGATTGATAGAGCACGTCGATATAATATAAATTTAAAATCACTAAAAACAAAATAGATGAATATGCGAACAAACTCACAACATCGATATTAATAACATAAAACGGCATAGTACATATATATATGCCTACAAATATGGCTATATTCAAGTCACCAAAGTACCTAGGTTTTTAGATTTGCAACGTTGATGAAGCAAAAGTCATTGATTGAATCTACATTTGATTAAAGCGAATCTTTTAACCTGAATCAAGTAAACACCACACTAAGACCGAAAATCAAAATAAACAAAGTCGTGTTAGACGACGAAGTACAAAAGAAAAAAATGTGAATAATCACATATTTAACTGAAAGAGAAAGAAAAACAATTTGGATGGGTGAAAACTAGGGTTTAGGAAAGGGAAAACAACTTTTACTCTTACAAATTTTGTAAAAAAAAACTTTTAATCTTAAAAATAGTATTTTGTCTATAAAATTAAGCATAAGATTTAAGGCGGGTTTCACTTTGATATCGATGTCATTGAGTTTGACGATATTGCTATCATCACTCTCCTAACTAATTATTCTCTCCTTTTAAAATAATTTATTTTAATCACTCATATGTCAATTAATACATTAAAGTCACCAAAGTCCCTAAAACTCAAAATTCATCTATCAACTAATCAACTAAATATACTAAAGTCACCAAAGGCCTCAAAACTCAAAGTCACTCAAGTATTTTTTGTTCAAGTAGGAACGGAGCCAAAAATTAAGTTTAAGGGGACCAAACTTAAAATTATAATTTAGTAAAGAAAAAATAGATTTTCAAATGCACAACTTATTAAAAACGATTAAGAAACTCCCTAAAAAAACGATTAAGAAATTATAAGATATGCCCTAAGTTGTAAAACAAATATAAAAAGAACTAACATTTTCTTTCATGCTTCTTTTATAGTTTGCTTAGTTAATAGGCCTTTTGTGGGGCATTTACCTTTGGTCTTTTGATAGGAAAACAACATGGATTTCATTAAGTCATTTCTCTCTCCCCCTTTGTCTCTCTCTCATTAAAATGATTGAAGATGGTGTGAGTGCTTTACATATTTTTCATCATTGGTTGTCACATGTTAAGGTGTTATGGCATATTATGTAATCAAATTTTTGTTGTCAACACGTTTTTTGTTAATTTATTCAAATGATTGGCTATGTCAAGTATGATCTTAATCAATATATTTTTTAAAGGTGTTTAATTTAGTAATGTATTTCATAGATTGCTCATCTTGGATGATTAAACTTGTATTTCTTTTTTTAAAGGTATTGTTTGCTTTGAACATTTGACTCTTTTTATTCACAAAATTAAGTAAAACAATTAAGTGTTCAAGACTTAATATATTGAGTAAAAAAGACCGAGTTTATAATATCTTGTAACGTTCACAAAAATTAAATATAGAGACAAAAAATTAACATACTACTATAAAAAAATTAAAAAATATTGAGAGGATTGTGTTCTCTGTTGTTCCCCTTCTAACTTTGTCTTCGCTTTCAAGGGTGTGATCGAGAGCAAAGTCAGGGAAAATATAGGTCATGTGAGTCATAGTGAAATATGGCACTATGGAGAAAATATTGTTTCTTGTAAGTCTGTGTTTAATTACAAGGCAAAGCTGATAATCATTTTTTCTTGTCAAATAGTGGTTATAAGTTCATCTTTTTAACGTGAATAAGTAGGATGTTTAGGTTCGAACTTTGATCCCTACATATACAATGTACCGTTTCTACCAAACTAAACTAAACTCACATGAACAACATCTTTCTTTCTATAGATTTCATTTCCTCTTTTTAGTAAAATTTTATTTCCTATAATTAATACTAGGATAGACTTTACTAGAATATATGAACCTTTTAATTTGGCATATACACTCGAGAATGAGAGAAAAATATATTCACGAGTGTCAAAACCGTGTGCATTTCATTTTCAGCCTAATTAAAGGATACATGAACGTTTTGATTTTTGTCTATAAATTTATGTCAACTAGTAAAAAAATTGTCGAAATTGTTAGATCGAACGCCGTGATAAAAATTCAAATCTCGACTCATTCCTTTATGTGTGTGAGTTTTAATAGTTATTTGTCAATTCGTCTAAAAAAAGGATGTTATTGTATTAAAAAAAAGAATTTGATAGTGTTTGATTTTTTTTATTATATTTCCTAAATTAGCTTGAGTTTGTTATATTAAATTACCTTGCAAGCCTTGTATATATCCCCGAGTATAATTACACAATAGATATAAATAGTTTAATTGGCAAAGACACTAGTATGCAGAAGAAGAAGTTTAGATCTCAAGTTCTCCATCACTTATTACTTCACACAAAAAAAATTATAGTAATATTATATTAGAAGATGTGCAACCAATTCCTAAAATTTTAAAAAGTGTCACTTTTTAACCTAAAACTTTCTATCTTTTGTCTTCTTTAACCGGTGCCTAGAAAGTCTGAGAGCATATATGCCAAATTGATCATGTACTGTTAATCATAAATAGCTACATATACAGAACATTAATCAAAACAAGTAGTACGTAGTACTATTATCTAAAGAATCGAAATGTTTGCTATTATAGAATCTGTATCACTCAAGATACCATCGTTCAAGACACTTCCAGTTAGATGCATCAAAGCTACGATAGAAACCATCCTATGAATGTAAAGTATATAGAAGGTGAAGTAGTCTTGAAAACCCATTGTTTTCTGTTGTTGGTGATGGAGTGGTACTGGTGTCGTTCTTTAAATACTAGAGAGAAAGAATCTGTGTATTAAAAGAATCTAGTTAAAGGCTTCAATGTCATCTTAGACCAATACTACTATACGTAATAATTAACATGGCAGCACTACAACCACCTTAAAAAAATCACCGAGATCATATGATAAACTTATATCAAGTAATATGGAAGTTGACAATTAAAATACTCAACCTTGCTATATCCATGAAAAAGGAAATTGTATAATTGATTCAAAATGCTCTTAGTTGCATTGGGAAAATATCTATAATTTTCTCAACCAAAGAGATTATGGCAGAGACACTAATAAGTACTTCTCTACTTTCTTCTTAAAAAAAAGTACTTCTCTACTATGTGTAAGGAAGCATTTGGACTTCATAGTTTGTCCTCGTTGAAAATAATTATAGACACGGTATTGGTACGTGACAAAACATTCCTTTGTGCGATCAAAATTGGTTAGTTGGCAGGTAAAGCGTGAAGATACATGTTTCACATGTGATCCAAAATAACGGGGCATGGGGAAACACTAGCATGAATGATTATTATAAGGTTTGGTTTGTGCAGAATGTTTAGTGAGAATAATGAACACACCTTATCAATTCAGTTAAAGAGGACTCAGTCGTCTAAAAGTTAGAGAAGAATGGATCGTGTTCTGTCAAAAGTGTCTATAAAGATTGTGTCAATTAGGTAAACAACTCATATCAACACAAGACATAAGGTTGGTGGAAGCTGATTTGGAAGTCCAAGATTCCTTCTAAGGTAAATATTTTTTTGACATGTCTGTCGGAATTGCTTACCAACTAGAATTAGACTACTTGATCATGACATGAATTGCACACAAGTTTGTGTTTTGTGTGATAGGCCCCATGAAGATATCATGCATTTTATTTTTGAATGGCCCAATAGCGCACGGGTATGGCAAACAATGGGGTTGTAGTCAAGTATATTGCAAGTAGTTGCAAGCAGAAACTCGGTTGCGAAGATGGTCTTCGAGTTATCACATGTTTTGAGCATGGAGCATAAAGCTTTGTTTTCTTGCACAACGTGGCTTTATGGAAACATAGAAATGATGTTATTTGGAGTAACAAGACGATAGCTAGTGAAGCAGTTTGCGCACAGGTTAAACCATTCTAGCTAGGTTGGAAGAATGCTTAGGAAATGAATGAGATAATAATGCACCCCAAGCTAAGAAAATTGACATTTCAAGCCAGAAGAAGCCTTATAACGGATCATTCAAATGTAATGTAAATATCGCGTTTTCAGTCAAACATAACAAAGTGGGGGTGAGTGCTTGCATTTGAGATGATCAAGGTAGTTATGTTATAGCAAATGAATGGTTCTCCCCTATTCTTCAAGTTGATGCGGAAGAAGCCCTAAAAAACTTGATTGAGCTTTAAAGTGGGTCAAAGATTTGCAAAAGAATGTCATTTTCAAATTCATTCTAAATGGATGACATACAACTTTTTTTTTTTTTGGTAATAGGATGACATACAAAGTTGATGTGTCCGATGCTATCATCATTAGTAGTTATCAACATATTTTTTTCATATATTTTCACAAACTCTAAGAACGGAATAAAATTGCTCATTGTTTAAATAGAACTAGTGTAGTATACCCTATGCTCTTTCTATATTTATTGAAGTCTTGTTAACTGGTATCCTCAATACATTGGTTAAAAAAATAAAAAAAGAAAATTTTAAATTAAAAAATATATTTTATTAACTTTTAAAAAATTGACAACATAAATTCCAACACAAAACATACTGTATTTGCCGGTTAACATTTTCCAATAAACTTTTGAAAAAGAGATTAATTAACTAACTCACAGTTTTGTCGCCAACCATTGATTAATGTGAGTTTATCGCAATAATGAGTAGCAGACAAATCCCACCGGACACAATTGCCCCTATCCAAATCTTCAAAAGCCACCTTCAAATAACAACCGTTGATTTCATCAAATTCACCGCATCAGTCACGGACGACACAGTACACAACCGCAAGATCCATAATAACGATAACAAAGCGCGCGTTACGACGCTAAATCCTCGGGTCCCGTCTTTATTCTTTCCAGCCTGGCTTCTTACCAACCACACTGTTCCATCCTGGTGGGTCCCACACCAATCCAAATAAACTTTAAATACCAAATCTACCCTTATCCTCCACAATAACACTCTTCACTTTCCACACTCATTTTTCACTTCACTAACAAAATGCAACCGACACTCCCACGCGCCGTCGTGTTTCTCATATTCGCCACCGCAGTTTCTTTCCCACTGACGGAGGCAGCATTTCCAGGCGAAGTTCAAACGTTCCGAGAAGCACCAGCATTCCGCAACGGACGCGAATGTCCACCACGTGAAACCTCATCCATCATCCACATTGCAATGACACTCGACGCAACCTACCTCCGTGGTTCAATCGCCGGAGTCTTCTCCGTCCTGCAACACGCTTCCTGTCCAGAAAACATCGCTTTCCACTTCGTCACAACCACACACCGTCGCCGTCAAGAGCTCCGTCGCATCATCATTTCAACTTTCCCTTACCTCAACTTCCACATCTACCACTTCGATTCAAATCTCGTTCGCGGAAAGATCTCTTACTCAATCCGCCGTGCGCTCGATCAACCACTCAATTACGCGCGTATGTACCTCGCCGATCTAGTTCCGGCCACCGCTCAGCGAATCATCTACTTGGATTCCGATCTCATCGTCGTTGATGACGTGGCGAAACTCTGGAGCATCGATTTAGGAAATCACGTTCTCGGTGCGCCGGAGTATTGTCACGCGAACTTCACGAACTACTTCACGCATCGGTTCTGGTCGAATCCGAGTTACGCGGCGTCGTTTAAGGGACGCGATGCGTGTTACTTTAACACTGGAGTGATGGTGATTGATTTATGGAAATGGCGTGAAGGGAGATACACAGAGAAGCTTGAGAATTGGATGAGGATTCAGAAACGGAGTCGGATCTATGAGCTTGGATCTCTTCCACCGTTTCTTTTGGTTTTCGCCGGTGATGTGGAGAGAGTGGAGCATAGATGGAATCAGCATGGGTTAGGTGGTGATAATGTGGAAGGTCTTTGCCGTGATTTGCATCCTGGTCCTGTGAGTCTTTTGCATTGGAGTGGGAAAGGGAAGCCTTGGCTTAGAATTGATTCCAAGAAGCCGTGTCCGTTGGATAGTTTGTGGGCTCCTTATGATCTCTTTCGCCATTCGTCTTCTTTGTCATTGTTCAATGATTCCTGATTAGTGTTTGAGGAAGATTGGAAAACTGTTACTGTTAGGGTTGTTGCTGAAATGCTCCCACTCGTTCGTTCGACCAATGTGTTAACGAAATGGTTCGTCAATTTTGCACCAATTGCAACTCAATTTTATTATGTGTTTTAAATTTATGATTATTCTTTGCATGTTATCTAATGTTCTGGTATCATTTTGGATTTCAGAGTGCTTAATTATGGGATATTGTATATACTGGAATTGAATTATGGTGTAAAACCTCCATAAAGATGAGTTCGACGGCTACTTAATCTTGTTGATCATTCATTATAAACCTCCATGATGATCTGCATGGCATGGGAGGAAGCCAAGTGAGAGGGATTGAAGAGTTATTAAAGAGGGATAGGAAGCTGGTATTTTCTTGTACAGATGTAGATTAGGCATTTTGATGGCCGGTTCCTGTTCTATTTCGCCATGGCTATTGTTTCTTTATGGATTTGTGATTTTTTTATTTGAATGTGACATTTTACTTGTCTTCACTATGGCTATTATTGATGCTTTCTAAATTTGTTGTTTTCCCATTGTCAAGCTATTCAAACTGACATAATATGCTTCGCCTTTTGTATTTGGATTGTTGAATATGCTTATTCTGCCATTCATATTCTGAATTTCAAACTTTAGTGAAGCTTGTTTGTTTTTTTAAGTTATTGTTTTGCTTGGCTTTATTATTTTGATTGACCTCATTTCAGTTTTATCTAAAATGCACAACTTTTTATTTTTAAACAGTGCAAACTTAGTCTTATGGATCATAATTCATAAACAAGGAAAAATTGAAAAAAATTAGAAACACTTTAAATAGAGATCCCTAAACCTATGGAATCTGATTTTCTTCCTTGCAATTGATCTGAACCTGTGTCTGCAACTATGCATCATCTTCATTCTCTTGCATATCCATTTAGCTTATTTGTTGTTTCTACTTTGTTATGTATCTAACCAAAATGCATGTATCCGTTAGCCATTTGAGAGCTTGAGAACCTGGTTTGCTTTAGTAGTTTGTTGTGCTTTTATATGAGGTAGAAATGGTAATATATCGTAACAACTTGGTAAATTTGACCCCAGTACCAAATATATACGAAGCGCATTCACCGTTGTGGATGCTCTAATACTACTTTGTTTTATAATAAATAAAAAATTAGCGTTTGCCAAGCTTGTTTGTTGTGTTACAAACTTTGAAGTGATGCATACTTTGAAGTTTGAACAGTGTTACTCTGGAGCGAAATTTAACCTTTCTATCCCTTAAAATTATACCTCTACTTCTATAAATTATTTGAAGTATTTATTTAAATTATCCGGCAAACAAAATAGCATACTCAAATTGTCAATACACATTTTTAATTTTCAATTGCCGTTGGTACTACTCAATTTCAATTGTTTTGGACGCCTCAAACATATAATTCAACTCAACCTCAAAAATTTTATAAGGAAAAATTCAAATTCTACTTTGCTGATGCACAAAATAAATCTAAAAATTTATAACACTGTTTTCCAGAACACAGTGGAGGTGAGAAAGCTTTGTTTTATAAAAATGTCAGGAGCAATTTAGGTTTTACGAGATTTTTGGTGGGTAGGAAGGATAGTTTTCTTCTAGAGCATTTCAAAAAAGCCAAATAGAAAGGTTTTCCAGAGCAAAATTGAAGGCTCAGACTCGTAGTGGACTGTGAAACAACGCACCGTAAAGTGGACTAAGCCTGCAAAAATGTAACATGGATGTATCAATGGTTGCTTAATAAACCCTTCAAATAACATGCTTAACTTATTTAACGCTGGTTTATGGTTTCAATTACTGAGGATTCATACATGTGTTAAATTTTCGTCACCCTTTATAAATTTTTCTAGCTCCATCCCTGCATCTACTCGTGTTTATATAAACACAATGCTACAACTTTACTAGTGACACTTCAATCTAATCTAAGTCGGAGTGTTTGTAGGGGCACCCTTTTTCATCGTCCCATCTCCACCTCCATTCAAAGTGCATGTCTTCCATTGATCCACCATCACCACGAGTCTTCTTATAATCTGAGTTCTATTCCACACATGTACTATTATCACCAGGTTTAAAAGATTGATGTCGTTTTTTTATTACAAAGTTCTCATGCTGAATTCGTTTAAAGATACGCAACACAAAGGTTGCTCAAACTCTACTAGGGTGGTCATTAATAACGCTAGCTTTCATATCTATGTTCACGCCCTTACATTCTTCTTTTTTTTAAAGGAACGCCCTTACATTTATTGTACACGGCAAAATAGTACAATTTTTGGGTGTAAATTGGGTATCATCCACGCGTAACTGCGGAGACTAATCACTCGAGTGCTGGATTCGAACCCAAGATATTGGTTAAGCTAGAAAAGACATGTTTCATCTTATCTAAGCGCTTTTGGGTACAACAAAATACAATTTAAAATAAATAACAACGACGGGTATCATTCTTGTATTTAATTCAACAAACAAATAAACTAATTAAAAGGCAGAAATATCCTCTCTCAATTAACAACTATATTCCTTCACACACAAAAAATTAACATGTATATTCTTGTCATGGCTACTTTTTTTTTTTCTTCATATTTTTCTAGTACAGGTTATTTTCAATTTTTAATCTCCACTGCTAATTAAATAGATATGAATCAGGGACGAATCTACTGTAGTAACTTGAAGACATCCACCCCTATTAACTTTTATGGTGGTTTTTTTTTTTAAAAGAACAAATATTTTTATAATGTTGATGTTGAAAATAAATCAACCATAAAAAATGAAAAAAATAATATTATTCAACATTAAATATGAAAGGCACGTACATAAATTATAATGCTATAGTTTCTACAATCTCTAACTTTCTGCTTAAATATGTTACTTTTATCAACAAATATTAGTATAAATGACTGGATTATGTTTTTTAAATAAAAAAGGCAAATCAAATTTATTAGAACTAAGCAAACGCACTTGTACAAGATGTGACTGGATTATATGTTATTTGAGGTTGAAACATTGAATTGAATATCCTAATATTGCTTAAAACTATCTTCGTATCTATCTCATATTATGTTATATATTTTTTTAAACATGTAACAAATATTCTAATAAAAATATTGTTTAATTCTCTCATGAATAATAAACTTGTAAAGAGAAATGTTTGAGTCACACCCTCTAACTAGCTCCAATGATAACTAGCCATGCTATCCACTCGAGATTTACAATACTTTCCATATGTTGATAAACAACGTTTTGAAGAAAAAATATATTTTGCAGAAGAAACTACATATTTCTTAGCCACATATCTATGATTATGTCCAATGAGAAACAACGTTTTGTAAACAAAAGAAAAATTCTTCACAAGTTATCATCATCTGGAATTTTACCATGTAACAAGTATTTATATTTTGTCCAATGAGTAACAACATATTAATAATTTCTTGAAAAATTATTTATAATACACGAGTACGTATAATTCTACCCTCAATCTAGATTCATGAATCCACCATCCTTATTTCTAACCAAAATTTTTAACGAGGTGGAAACCCATACGTAGAGATGATATAAATAGACATGGTCCTTCTCTTCTTTGGGAAAGCAAAGTTCTACAATACATTTAAATTATTAATTCTTTTCCTACATTATTATTAGAGTAGGCAAAAGGGAATAGTCCAAGCTAAAAAGAAAAATAACTTAAATCTTTTTTTTAGTTGCAAAGTCGGTGTTTCCTTGACGGTGGTAACTTTGGAATCAAAGCAAAAGGACAAAGGTGGTAGGGAGAGGGACCATTGCAAACAAGAATAGATAGCATAACACCAAACACACACGTCCCAAAGCATCCCCATGCTATTGTTATTGTTTTGGATTATTTGTTCCTCATCTCTCACACATGTCAACCTCTCCAACTCTCTCTTGCTTAAGGGAAGAAAAAAAAACGTTAATTTTGGAAGCGCATTGTTGATGCTTGATACTAGTGTCTCACATCAAAACTTCAAAACCATCGATCCTAATAATCATATATGGCTAGCCTCATGACCTCATCTAATGTTTTTTTTTATTTTTATTGAAAATGAAAAGAAGGACTAATTTGCAAACATTTCATGAGATAAATAATTTGAACGGAATAAAAAAAATAAATGACTCAACCGTTACAAATAAATAAGATAAAGAGTCCCTAAAATAATTGTCAATAAAATAATACAATAAATTAAAACATTTAAGATTACACTACACAAATTTTAAGATAGTTTTCCTCTATTGATTCTTTAACTAATCTTATAGAACACTTATTTACATTTTTTCGAATTATATTACTAATTCTCAAACGGATTTTTCAAAACCTTTCCAAAGTGAGGTTGGGGGAAACAACAACCAATCTATCGTATCGAAAATTCTAGTACTAGTAGTACAACATAAACATACTGACCAATAAAGAACAATAGCGTATAAGATGCGGAAGGTACGTATAAGAGAAGTACACCATGTGGTGAAAACAAAATTTGTGTCGATATTCATGTGCTCTTAAGCGTCATGGTTACTCCAAAATAGTCCATGCATGTGTGTACGAGTGCATTTGAAAGAGTTTGGAATGGAAGAGGGAAAGTGGAGTGCAATTCATGGTTTGCAAATTGGGAATGGTTGCAGACAAAAGTAAACGTTGATTAGTTAGATAAACAAGAGAGGTGTTGCAAAGTACTTTTGCATGCAATTTTCCTTTGGA
>Ga0099826_10000290_pt1 | contig 22574 bp, 16 predicted proteins | sample Mtrugardesep15_FD_76830 | JGI IMG/M metagenome (GOLD analysis project Ga0099826, IMG submission 76830) | Root nodule microbial communities of legume samples collected from California, USA - M. trunc garden sep15 | ecosystem: Host-associated > Plants > Roots > Nodule | place: USA: California... | reverse complement strand
TTTCATCCTTGTAATTTAAAGATTTTTTGGTTTTAGACCTTCATGGAAAATTTCACCCCCTGTAATTTGAGAAAATTTAGGTTTACCATCTTGTAATTTGAGAAAATTTTGGTTTACCCCCCTCCCCCTGTTAATTTGAGCAAATTTAGGTTTACCCCCTGCCATATCTTCGATTTTGTACAGTCAAAATTCATGATGGTCCAAAACCAAAGATCTTCAAATTACAAGGACGAAATTCAAAAAGAATATTTTACAGGGGGTAAAACCGGAAATGAGCTATATTACAGGGGGTTAAAACACTATTAACCCTTAAATATATTCCTCTAGGTGCCTTTCTTCTCTATTTGCTCTATCTGTTCAGGGCTGCTTATATTTAGTGCTTTTTACCATTTTATTTATTTTCCTTCTGTACAAATCTGTTATCCTAGCAGACCTTGTGCTTAGTATTTTTCTTCTATATTAATATACTCATTCCCTTTTAAAAAATGCAATCCTTGCTCTCCTAGCACCACTTGCCTTCTGTACATTTACCATAAACTAACTATCCCGGAAAATTGAACTATTGGATGAAGGCACGTGAATGGTTTTATTACATCTCTTAATGTTTCCTACTTTCGCTCATGTGAGAGTATTTTGGGTTTGAAGCATGGCTAATGCAGTAACTTATTTTACCATGTGCTGAAGTTTAATTATTTAGAACAATGACAGTGGCGAACATAGAATTCCTGGCCAACTGATCAGGGTAGGGATCCTCTCCATTTCTCAAAAGAAATGAAGGCCATTACTATAGCTTAAGGTGTATAAAGACATACATTTTAAGAATTTGTGACCTAATAAAGGTTTTATACACCCAAAACTTTAGTAATGGAACCCTCCATAACTTTTGAGAAATAGAGAGGATCCATGCTTGATTGATCAAGGAGGCACTGATATCATGTCACGAATCAACAATCACAAAAATTTGAGTTGTTGGGTGACGAGACGTGGATGGTTTTATTGCATCTTTTAGTTTGGCGAGATTCTTCTTCAAACTATTTCTGCCATAATGTTTCTACTTTCTTGAGCTTAAAGCATAGTGGCAGAGAACCAAAATTGTTTGACCTAACATTTCATCATCTTATTTGTTAAGATTTTTATTTTCTGAACAAGTTTTAGCTGCCGTCAATGATTTTCCCTACCTTATTGCAGTTTCAAGAGGCCTTTAGTAGCACTGATGGTCGTATAAAGCTTTTTCATTCCATGGAAGGAATTGTCAAGGGAAGTGAACAGGTAATGCTATTTTTGCATGCGTAAATATTTGGAAGAGTTAACTGCAGCTCTTGAGGCGTTGTGTTAATTTAAGTTTAGACTTGTAAAAATATTGAAAAATTTGATTTGGGCTTGTGTATCTGTACCATTCACACATGTGATTTTTCACTTCCTCTTCCTCTTGCTTCTCTTTTTTGACTCTTTTGTTTGTCATCTTCATTGCGCTTCTGTAGAGCTGCAAAATACGTGGAATGGCGCTCCGCTCGTTAACCGACACATAGGCGGCTACCGCTGCTATAGCTCTGCGAAATTCCAGTATTGACAATAAGACATTAGGCTATTTCGCTTGCATTTAAGTATATTGACCAAGTCCATCTTAGAATAATAAGGAGTTAGAAGGCGATGTCAATTATAAGATTCAAGCTAAATGGAGAAATGCGTGTAACATGTGATTTTTAATAAGTACCACTAAGGCTTCAGGAATATTTTTACTGTACAATGTTGGGTTGTAAATAGTCACCAGAAAATAATTTACTGTTTCAGAGATAAGAGTGTTATGTGGATGAGCGGTTACATAAGAAAGGATAAGTTTAGAAATACCACTACTAGATAGAAATTTTTTGTTACACTCATTGTACAAAAGGTGATAAAGTCTCGTTTTATGTGGTTTGGGCATGTTTAGAGAAAGCTTGTATGATTTGGGCATGTTTAGAGAAGGCTTGTAAAAGCATTAGTATGGATGGTTGATTAGATGCAGGAAAGATCGATCAATTGTTAGAGGTAGAGAAACCAAATAAGACTTTATCCAAATCATTAAGAGAGATTAAGAGATAAGTGGTCTGGCCATCTTTGAACTAAATTTTTGAAAGGATTTTATGGAGTCGATTGGCAGCCGACTTGGTGGAAAAAAAAAAGCATAGTTATTGATGTATTTAAGCATATTGGCCATAGCATGCAACCATGCACCCATTTCATATGTCATGTGTCTGTCGGGTTTCCTCTTTTATTTTATTGATCATTTGATCCCCTTTGCCAACAGCAACAGTAGTAGTAATCTTAAACCCTTTTTGCTCTATTATTTTCATACAATCATAAACAAGTTTATGCCAATTGATTTTCTTTCATATTGCTTCAACTTGTTTTGTTGGCGCTTAAGAATCCTAACCAGGGCCTGGAGTAGAATGTTTATTAGAAGTCGTTATGTTTTGTTTCTGACAGAAACTCCTTGTGATTATTATTTGGATAATAAGTTCATTAATTCTATATTTAATTTTGTTATACTTAGAGTGAAGAAAATTGAGTTTTTTATTATAAAAATGCTGTTTTTTTTTTCATAACCAACAAAGCCTTATATTACCATTTAAGTTTTGTTATTTTTCTTTTTATCATGAGTACATATTTTCTTTCAATGAATGTACTTTATGGGACTACGTGTCTTAGCTGCTGCATATATGTACAGAAACTACGAAAGGTTCAACTAGGGCTTCAAGAAGAAGAGAGAAATCTTAATGATCTTAAGGATAGATATGCCGCAGCAGTCGGTGAGCATAAGCGCTGCTATTCTCTGATGAAAGCTTTTCAGGTATGCTTTTTCCAGTTTATTACATGGCCGCCTTGGTGGTATTAGAGTTTTAGCTCTTTGGTGCCACATTTTTCATAGGTTTAATCTTCATGAGGACCTTTTTCCTCCATTTCATGATTAATAGTTGTATATCTTCTTTCTGTTGGAGATCCTTGATGTCTATAAATTATGTATGATTTGAATTAACGTGTTGAGCTGAGTAAACTCATTTAGAAAGACACGGCTTTATGTGCACTTATTTTCTTTAGTTAAACAACTCAATATAACACTTAACTACTCCGTGCCATGATCTCCGTTTATCTGATAAGGCGTCACTCAATATCACAGTGCCAATCTTGCCCAGGTTTGATCTTCATGGGGACCTTTTCCCTCACCTCATTATTGATAGTTGTGTATTTTCTTTTCTGTATGAGATCCTTGATATCTATAAATTGTATATGAATTCAATTAAATTAAATCGAGATGAGCTAAGTAAGCTCACTTAGAAAGACAAGGCACTTAATTTTTTAGTTAAAGACTTGGGTCCTGTTTGGATTGACTTATTTGAGCTTATCTACTAGTATAAACACTTATGAAACTATTTGGGAGAGCTTATGGAAACAACTTATGACGTTTCTATAAATTTAACTTATGAAAACAACTTATACTTTATATGAAAACAAAACAGTTTGACTTTATTTTATCATTTGTTATAGAAATAGCCTATACATAAATACTTATATAATAGACATCTGTGTTATAAGTGCTTGATTAAGTTGTTTATCCAAATAGTGCTTCAACACTAGACGATCTACTCCAAGCCATGTATCTAATATGGAGTCTGGCATTTTCCGAATTTACATTTTAGCTGGAAACTTCGCTCTTTGTACTCTAAACATATAAGACTGCTGGTTGTCATTTTTATTGGCTTTAAATATTTTAACCGTTTTTACTTATCAAATGGCTTTCTTTAATGGCCAGGAAAAATGTTCGAAGGAGAGGTTACGGTGTCAAAGTTCCAAATGAAAATTGTCTTCGAGATTGTGTTGCATGAAATATTTGCATCACAGTCAAAAGCAGATCGGTGGTCACAAGCTCACAGTAGCATGGTTATGGGTTAACAAGATCATCTGCAGTTTATAAACTGATGCGAGCTGCGGTTGTGATGACTGATGATTCACTTTTGCTGACTATTATTTACAAATTTTATTTAGCAATTAAAAAACTTTTGTATTGTTGATTTGGGGTTTTGTACAGTTTTCCTGTAAATGGAGATTTTTCCAATCGGCCAAAAGGATTGAGGCACTCTCCAATTTATTTTTTACTATTTTCAAATGGTTGGAAATCCTTATACTTATTATTATAAGTTCATGCTTCAGATTATGATACAACGAGATAGCAAGAGTTTTTGTTTTCTGAGGCAAGATAGTTTTTTTGAGCAAGATAGTTTGTTATCTATAAATTTGTATTTAATTTATGGTAAACTTTAAGATTATATCGAAGGTCGATATTGTTTTACTATTCACTATTAGGGAGATGTGTTGATTTTTTAAAGCGACATATTTGCCATAATTTAACTTTCAGAATTGATATTGGTGCAACTATTTTTGTGAAAACTTTCGAAACATTTTTTCCCCTCTTCTTTCGGGTCAAAAACAATAGGAAGAAAGTGGGAGAGTAAAAGTAAAACACAATGTAAAAATGACAAGAGTTGTCTTAAAAAATTGTCACAAAATAGTTGTTTAAATATCATTTCTTTTAAACTTATTATTGCTAGTGTAACACTGATTCACACTTGCGATGCATGTTGGCGGTCGTTTTTGGGAACCTTTATAGGTTTCTAAAAAACTTAATCTACACGTGGTGTATAAGACAAAAGAACAATCTTATAAAACAATGAAGTATCCGTAATACATAATATACATGTATTCAGGCCATCTCTCAACCGATTTGAGACTCAAATTTTCGCAATTTCTAAGTGTGCATTTTGTAAGATGGGATAAAAGGCATTCTGGAACAGTTTTTGGGTCCTCCCAATCTTCATCCCCGAAATTGTGTGTACTGCATCACCCTGACAATGATAAACAATTGAAATGTTTTGAAATACATAGAAGTAGAACTGAAAAGAATTGAAAAAATAAGGACAGAACATTAAAAACCTCATCTTCAATGATAAGAGTTTGAAGCTTGCAGAAATTTTGAAGCAGGTTTATCAGACAGCTCCACTTCATCATCCTGGATAGAGGCATAAAGTGGAATATAAGCTCCAGGTGGGTCGAGTTGTGAAACGTGCTATGTAGTTGTAAGGGCCGTGTCTGCATGAGTTACAAAGACATAATATTACAGCTATGTGGAGGTAAAAACTTTGTAGACTATTTAAATTTAAGAGACTAAACTAATTTGGTATTCCTTAAAAAAAAAAAAAAAACTAATTTGGTAGTATTTTGTAAACTTGAACTACTAATTAATAAGCTGATATAGATAGATAAATATATTGATACATACATACCACTTTTAGGCGCAGGTGCTCGACGTTATGGAGATGATCAAACAAAATATGTACATCAGAAATGTTAGCTACCAAAATGGATAAGCTTGTTATCAAACCATCATAATCATCATGGTAAACAATTAAACCCTTTGTTTCCAACTCATGTAGAATGTGGGACATCCAGATAGAAATTTGGTGATAAATTGATGTTTTTTGATAATGAGAGAATTCAAGTGAAGGACTTTGATCAAGGGAAGATCAACGTATGGGATTTCATCAAACATTATGTTTTTCAATTTGAGGACTGACAAGGTTTTGGTAGTTAGAACGAAATTAGGGAATGTTGTTTGATAACATTTGAAACTGTGGCATGATGCTAAGGTTCTGAACTCCACGTTGAACAAAATTGGAGATATCTTTTTTATAGAGGTATAGCGACATTTGATGTGGAATGAGAGGATGGGTAGAATGTTATCTCGCTTGGTGATGACAGATTCGACGAAATTGGAAAAGTATAAAGCGTTTGGGAAGTGTTTGTAATCGAAGTTGAGGGTGAGTTGTGAGAGGAAGAGTGGTTTCCATCTCTTTGAGAGGATGGTTGTGACGGCCGTGTCTTTCGTCGGAAGGAAATAATGTGAAAAAGAAGTGGATCAGACAGAGCACTGATTCTGTCTTCTTTTTCTACCGGAATTGACCACCGTGAATGCTGCTTGAAGTTGGACTTGTCTTGCTTGTCCGTTAAATGTTCCATGGTTGTTGACACGAATTTGTTTATAAGTTTTTTCTTCTTCTTCTTGTTTATACAAATGTTTGGATGAAGGTTAGGATTAAGTAAGAATATAAATGTCGCTTTAGCTAAGTGGATTCTCCATCTTAAAAATGATCTGATGTGTAAGAAGGGTAAACAACACATTATACCGTTTAGTGGAGTTAGTCTATCTCGGCCTTACCAAATAGTTTGTAGAATAATTTTTTCAATGTTTCGTCCGTAGTCTTGGACGACTCATGTTTCCTGTAGACTCATCTTATCTTCGTCCTCTAAAATCAATGATATTGTAGCTCATTTTCCAAACCCCCTCTCACACTAACGGAACAAATATCTTTTGATGGAGATTGTATTACTCCTCTCATTTGATATGCCCTAAAAAAATAGTTACACAACAAATGCCACGTCTGGAAAATCTCACTATGTTGGGGAACCAATATAAACTCTAAAATTAAGATATTTTTTGGTTACAAAACCCTGAAATTAAGTTATGAAACAAAAGAATGCGTTAAAGCCTTTATCTTATATATGTGAAAACCCATTAAAGTATTTGCACCAAGCATGGTTGTAAGTACTTATATATATACATGTACAAATTCCTTTAAAAGCTCCATATACATGTTCTATATTTAGTGGTGACAAATATTATCTCCCTTTTTTATTTATTATATCAATGAGTGCTCTATTTGTCCCGAACATAAGTGTGACAATGATTATAATAAAGAAATTGCTTAAAAGATAGTGATTATAGTAAAATTATGTAGTTGTAATTAAAGACGATTTCTAAGGTGAATGTTCAATTAAGTTTTGGACTACGTTAAAAATATCTAAAAATATCGTTAGATTTAGTCAGCAGTCCAAATTTATTAAAAATCAAAATGATAATATCTACACATTTCCCACACAATCCCTCACAAGTCACCACACCCTCTCTTCCCTGTCATCTCTAGACACCACCATCCTCCGCCCAAAATCAAGCCACCACCCTCAACAAAATATATCCCCACCTTCAACAGGTAGATCCACCTTGAACCACAACAAATTGTTCGTTGACAAATTAATCCATAAAACGTAAAGCACGTATTACCCAAGAACAATGGCATATTCCCACAACAATGATTATTAGAAAATAGGAAGGATGAATTTTATGGAAATTCCGAAAACCCCAAATGTCTGATTTCATCTTCCCCTATTAAATTCAAGTCTAAAGTGTGAACCACCATCATTCCAACATTGGAGTCTATTTTGAAGGAACCATATCTCTACCAAAAAAAGAGAGTAGTAATACAATAAAAAAAGAAATAAAAAAAGGAAATCACAAACTTATGATGTAGGGACATGAATTGGGTGGAGGGAAGAGTCAGTATTCCATTCCTCTTTTGTTAACACCCGTATCCAAAGGGAGCAAAGCAACAAAGGGGAAGAAAAGGAAGAGAGGTCCAATTTAGTGTATATGGTGTATAATAAGATATATGTACTTGATTAATTTAATGACTCTTGATTATTATTTAAAGTGGTCTCTCTGTGAGAGACTTAATTAAACCTTCATCTTAGAATTCACCGTAATTAAGTCTCTAAAATTAAAACATTAAAATATTGACACAATACAACAAAGTTAATAAAATAAAAGGTTACAATAAATAAATAATAATTAAAAAAGGTTTTGAAAGGAGCGAGAATAGAAGGGTTAGTTGATTAGCAATATTAGGTTAACAATGTAACAAAAAAAATAAAAATAAAAAAAATCAAATCTTTTGTTTTCATAAGAAATCATATATTTGATCGTGTATAAAAGGAAGCTAAATTTAATTACAATTCATCAATTATTGGTTATTACCAAGCCATTCTAATCACGTTTTTTTTTTAAGGAATCTTCTAATCACGTTATTCTTTCTCCTCTACCGAAAACTAAAACTTCAATCTTTTAATCTAAATAATTTTGACCTACCTTCACCTTATCCCGAATTCAACACTACATATCATGTGATGGGTCTACACCATTTTGCATTGTCACAACTATGTGATGTTATGGTCTACTAATTGCATTATTGTATTGATCAACGATATTTGCAAACAACTTATTTGCAATGAAATTGTATTCTCGGGATTGGGGTACATAAATTCATAGATGTTGGATCGTATTGGCAATTGAGAATGGTCATTCAGCAGCAGTAACTTGTGGGTCAAGTTGAATTTTTATATAGGCAATGGTAGCACTTAGACTGTCCATGATCTAGGATGGATGATCATGACCATCCATGACGTCATATTCAAGAGGGACTCTATATTTTCAATATTATGTGTTACTATTTACAGGGATATTGAATTTTGTTTAGATTACTCATTTAGATTTTTTTTTATTTGAGCCAATTAAATACAGTTAGTTTAATTTGGATCAATTTTTGAACAAATTTAAAAAGTTCGATGTAACATTGCAAAATAATTGGTTCGATGTAAAATATAATAAAACATAATAAACTAAATTTAATATTATGGAATGAAAGTAATTGATTTATGTTGGAAATATATATAATGGCATACAAATATATTAAATTAAACGAATGAGTGTTATTATATAATTAAAACCAACAAATAATAGATTTATTCAATTTATTGTACTAGTAATAAAAATATTAAAATTTATGTATGCGATTTGATTTTAAAAAAGGAATATGAAATCTAATATCCGAGCAATTTTTACAAAAAGACATCCAAACACATCAAATAATATTTGTTATTTTGTTGCAATTTTTCAATTTTAATTTGGATTGGTTTAGATATGAACCCAAGTGATTTATGTGATTATACTAGCAAAATACACGTGCTTTCGCCCAAGTGATTTTATTTTTGAACAAAACTTAGGTGCATTTCCTTAAGTATTTTTGGTGTGGTTCTTCACATAAAATACTCATAACCACCGATGATTTGTCAAGTCTATATTTTTCTCAAAGTTTGTAAATATACAAAAGGTAAATTTTACGTAAAGAACCACACAAAAAGCACATAAGAAAATGCACTTAAGTTGTATCTTTTATTTTTACAAATGTATGCAAAAAGAATAAATAAATTAAAAGAAGAAAATACAAAAGAATAGACAAAACAAATAATTAAATGACGATTTTCGACATTTTAGTTTAGAGTGGTAACTGATAAAAGTATATTCCCATAAAATGTTGGAATATTTTAAATATTTATGTGATTATTTTTAAAAAATCAATTATTTTATAAAAAAACTAGATACATAATACTTACATAAATTGTATAAGAGTTCTAATTTACACACACTTTGTATTTCAAAAATATATAATATTCATGTTCACATGACATATATGACTAAAAAAACATTTTTAATACATGAAGAGTGAAGGAGAATGTTAATGGTATAATGCATGTAGTTGGCGTATTATTGTTTATTAACATGCATGACTCCCTTTTTTTCTGGTACAAAACATGCACAATTCTAAAAGAAATATCTAACACATGAGGATGAAGAACAATTAACAATATATGATTTATCTAACATTATAAACTGATTTTTATAAATTTAAAAATAATAAATTAATTTTGTTTTTATCCTTTTATTTAATATTCATAAAAAATATTTCTTAAGTAAAAGTAAATTTATCAATTTTAGATTTAGTTTAAAAATGAAACTATCGATAAATAATATCCAAGTTTTATCTCTAATTTTAACAATACTTGACAGATTTACTCATCTCTAGACAAAATTTTCAGATTATCGACATCTTTCTCCCTTGTAAATTTAAAATAATATCATCGTAATATGTAAAGGAACAAAGAAAAAATTAAATTTTTTGAGGGAAAACAAAATAATAAATATTAAAAAATTGAATTTATATATATATATATATATATATATATATATTTAAAAAAACTTAGTAACAATTTATAAATACTTAAGAAAACATAGTAACAATTTATAAAAAAAAAAAATATTCAAACAAACAAAAGAATTGAAGGTAAACTATTTGAGTTAAATCCCAATCTTATAGTCTCTGGATTTTATTTTTTTAATATGTCAACCTTTTTAACTCTTTCTAAACCTTTATTTCGTGTGTCAGATCATCAGTCAAAAATTTATTATACAGAGCCTCTTTCATTCAACTTTTTTTATTTCTCATTCGTCTGTGTCATTCTTTGACCAATAATCACAACTTTTTTTTTATCAATTTTTGTTTGTTGAGGGTTCTTGTCGTTTTTTGTGTTATCTTTGAAATAAATTTTATAGGAAGATGTAAAAACAATTTTCATTAGTTGTTGGTTATTGAGAAAATGAAACAGAGCAAATTGAATGCACTTTGTATTTAACTTTCTTTTGAAAAAGATAATTTTTTGAAACAACATAATTAAATACGATAAAAGTTGGTCTTTTTTGCTTATAATTTGAAAGAAAAAAATTCTTATAATTTGGGACGGATGGAGTATATATTTATATTACTACATAACTAGTGAAAGCTTTGATTAAGTATTTGAAAACAAACATTTGTATTTTTTATTTTTTGTAACAAAAGGGAAAATCAAAAAGGAAAAAAGTAATTAAGAAAAAAAAACAAGAAAAGACTCAAATTAGGGTCGAACAAACTCAACACCCATGACATCTACTATCACTCAAAGTACCTTTTTAGCTATAAAATCAGTTGTCGTGTGTCCCTCGCACAAAGTATGTCGCAAACTAACCACACAATCTCTATGAAGAAGGTGTTTAATAGCCATGACCAAATTTTTCATACTTGTGATGTACATTGAAATCGTCTACTAATTTTCCCAAAAAAACCATGCAAGAAAGAAATGATCACGAATAAGACCACCAAAACCTACCAAGTTGGAATCGAGAAACACACTTCCATCAATGTTAAGAGCTAATGAATTCATACTAGGTCGTTACCAATTAAATCAAGATACGATGAAGAGATGATAAAACTACTGGTTTTTTTTTTTGTTTATATATATAAAAGAGAGAACTAATGCTCTTGTTATCGCTGAATAAGTGCCGAGTAAAATGGAGATTTAACGTGTGTTCAAAAATTTTAAATTTGTAGGAAACAAACTAAAAGTTCATGATATCAATAGACACGACAAACATTGAGCACGCAAAACAATCTTTTGTGATTAATTATTTTTTTACCGGCACGCAAAACAATCTTTTGTGATTAATTATTTTTTTACCAGCTAATTTCTCATGGCCAGATCAAGATGGGTCAAAAAACAAGGTTTGAACAAGCCAGCTTGTTTGACAGGTCTAGTTGCAAGTAAAACACAAGCAAATAAAATCAACAAATTAAAGTAAGCAAATGAGTTTAAAAGGTATATACAATTATATCCTTACAACGTTCATTGTCAGCAATTACGGTACATAATATTGCACAAGCACACCAGAATTACTGTAATTGTCATTCAAACAAAAAGACGGCGATGCAATTTAAAAGTGATGTTGTCGACTTTATTGTGCAAGTTAAACAAGAAAACTGCTTAAGACGTCATTATTAAACACTAACATAAACCGTAATCAATAGGTTACTCTGTTCCCATTATATACCTGGACAAATGTCTCTGTGGCATGATATGCTCGCCCTATTGCCCATTTTGTTTCCGTATCTGCATTATCAGTCTTCTGCTGAGAACTCAAGGCGTTCTTAATTTGATTAATGCATAAACCAAGGGCAACCTTGGAGGAGACTGACTCATCAGAACACAAAGCAAACAATGCCTACAAAAGGAACAACCAAGCATTAAGGAAGGGCAATGAGAATAATAAAAACAGTACATAATACATATATATTCTTTTAAGCAACAAAGTAACTACAATGACTTTCATTATCAGCGCCTACAGACTCCCAACCATTATGGATCCAATTAAATATGAGCTTGGTAAGTTAGAAATGTAGAAAAAAAATTATGAAGTGCCAATGCAACAACAATAAATTCTGAATATGATTTTCAACTATTTATTAAATATAGGCTTGAGTTCTAAGATAATATTAAATATGAAGACCAACTAATTAATATACCTTGATTGACACTTTCAAATCTGTGATGAAAGTAAGCTTTCATCTCTAAGTGGTTCACATGTACGCATCCATTCCACAGCAATTGAAACAGAAAGGAGTTGTTCTTACTCGTCTGCTGAAAAAGATGAGATATAGTCCTGTTGAATTGCGATGATTGTTTCCCAAGCAACTCTATCAGAGGGATTCAGTCCAGAATTTTTTCTTTTCTTGTAAATATCTTTTGGAACAGTTTCTTCAATGACATTTTTTGCAGCCCGTGAAAAATCTATTTGAGCCTCTTTCTGCAAGTTACTTAGACTGCTTACAAAAGACAACCTGGGTGTGGCACCTGATCTTACCTTCTGGTTTGGTCTGGAATCCGATACAGAATGCAATGTTTCCTAGGAGGCGAGATCATACATACAACAATAATCTTGGTTGCACATGTCTAATAGTTATTACACGGTTGTCTTGTGAAGGAGGAAATTCCATAAATATCTGCAGAAATACAAATGCATTCCTTTGATACTAAATTACATGACAATTCAAGTAGTTCAAATTTTCTCTCCCTCAACTGTATCCTTTAAACATTACCTTATTATGACTAATTGTCCCGTAAAGACAGAGGTATAGTTCCAGGTATAGAATCCAAATAGAGATCAACATTTCTAAAGCATATATCATATAAGTTAAAAAGATGAACTATTGTACACAAACAATCTCATGATTGAGAATGAATTTATAAAGTAGAGTTTCAAAATTATTAGAGTTATTACAATGTTGGAGAAAAGCTTAAAGTTGCTGTTATTGCATGCATGCAATATCGATTATCATTCAAATAAATAAAAGTTGACATGTGGCTGAATTCATCGGGCACGAAGATAATTCATTGAACATTTGGTGCTTTGTAGTTGTCTCTACAGATTTGGCAACCTGAATCTTCATAGTTGTCAATACTCTTGAGTTCTGCATGATAAACTGAAGCTCACAGTTTATGCTTCTAAGTGAGCATGTTGTAAGATGATATAAAAACCAATCTGGTGCAATTTCTCGGTCCTCCCATTTTCCAGCACCATAATTGTTGTCAGTAATATCAACCTGACAGATAATGATACACAATTGAACTTATTTTTTTGAAATGTGGTACTGAAAATAAATAAAATTAAAATGAAAGACCTCATCAATGATAAGAGTTTGAAGCTTGGGAAACTTATAAAGCAGGTTTAACAGCCAGATCCACTTGGCCTCCCGCAATGAAGGACGGAGGTGAAATGTAAGGTCTAGGTAGGTTAAATTGTGAAAGATGGTAGATATATTATATCGCCAAGTCTGCATGAGTTAGAAATAAGATAATAAGATAGAAATCATTTGAATAAATAAACATTTGATATGAATATGATACATAACATACCACATGTAGGCGCAGATGCTCCACATTTTGAAGCTGATCAAAATAAATATGCACACCAGAAATGTTAGCTCTAACCAATTTGGATAAGCTTGTATCGATAGGACACAATAAAGTAGGAGAAAGTTTCTTTACTGCTAAATCCTTTGTTACCAAATCGTGTATAATGGGACAGGCACGTAGAATTTTGCTGAGGTAAGGACGTTGTCCGAAAGTAACAGATTCCAAGTGAAGGACTTTGAGTGACGGGAGATCAACATCTGGATCTCGTAAGATTGTTACGCTCTTCAACTTGAGGAATGTCAAGGTTTTGGTATTTGGAACCAAAGAAGGGAAATTTGAATTGCAAAAATCAATGATTAGGTTTTCAAGTTGTCGTTGAAGTGCAGTAGAAACTAAATTGGGGATATCTTTTTCACGGTAGGTCTTGTGGTGACATTTGAGGTTGAATGTGACGATGGGTAGATTCTTATCTCGAGAGGCGATGAAGGAGTTGAAGAATTTGCAAAAGGCGGAAGGATGGGGAAAGTGGTTGTCATCCAAGTTGATGATGGATTGTGAGAGGAGTGATTTCCATCTTTTTGAGGGGAGGATTGTGACGGTGGCGTCTTTAGTAGGAAGAAAAGAAAGAATGTGATGAAGAAGTGAATCAGGGAGATCGCTGATTCTGTCTTCTTCGTTTGGAAGTGAAAGCCGCAACCGCTGTGACATTATGGGCGAGAAAAGGATCGCAGAAACAGTTGGAATTAGCGTGAGGATCGCAGCACTGATTCTGTCTTCTTATCCTATATATATAGACAGACGAAAAGGACGTACTTTGCACACGTCATTTCAGTTTTCCTAGGATTTGATCTTATTTCTTTTTGATAAGTAATCTAGTGCCAAAAAATATACCGTGAATAGGTGGTGAATATGAATGGGCAGGTTCAAGCACCCCCTCTCTGCATATAAAATACGATTTGTCGGGCAATATTGCACAATTCTATCATAAACTGTATACTTTTTAATCAGTGGTTATCCACTAGCACTTTACATTGTATTATTAGAAAGTCCATCACGTACGTTAGAGGATGCTAAATTTTCATGCAAGCCATTTCTTTGCACGTGAGTAGCAAAATAAGAAACTTAACAGCATGGTACTTCAGAGGATGTTAAATAACTCAACTTTCACTCAAAAAATCACACGAGCAACCTTACACCAACAACCACAACTGCTTTACACTCTAAAGCTCACCCAGTATTTTACATATTAGCTAAATTCTTTAGCAAGTAATTTTTTTGCTCAATAAGATGATAAACAGGCATTTCAAACAACATTGCAAACAAAAAGATCACAAGCTTATGGTAAATGTACATTAAATAATCAAATCATCAACCACAAATAACTGCAACCAAAGTGATGGTTCCCTATGCATAATGCAAAAGCTAATTAAAGTGAAATCCCTGTCTCAACTCTGAAGATTAATATTAATTTGCTCACAAAATTACTTAAGAACCAAGTAAGTTTGTATGTGATAGTAACATAAATCATAAATCGTATTTTTGGAATAAAACAATAATGGACAATACACAAGTGAGACAAATAGAATCCTGATGACAATCTCCCGGCTGGGAGACAAATGTTGCTGAGCTCATGAATAGTGTACTCGACATTTTGAAGAGCTTCAGATCTGCTTTGCATGTAAATGTCCTGCAATGGAACTACCTGCTGCTGCTGCTGCTGTTGTTGCAGCAACGGTTGACTCTCTCCATCCACCTTACTCAAAATGCCAGTACGACCAAAACAAATGGACCAGCCTCCTTTATACATGTATTTTGGGCAAAGTCTATTTAAACAACTAATTTCTCCACAAAGCGATTTTGGGCAGGTACATTGATGGCATGTATAAGATGTTAAGATATTAAATAGCAGAAAGAAAACCATCCAGGATTGTGTGTGCACTTTTAGCCAGATGCTCATACCTATAATTAGATGTTGTTTCTGTGAATTGACCAAAACCAAAGATTTCTTCATATCTTATTTTTCTCCCTTGATTCCTTGAATAACTTCCTTAACTCATTATTCCCAAAAAAAAAAAAAATGCAAGCCATATGCACAAAAAATAGGACCATCTCGACTATGACATGTGGTAATAAATCAGATAGCCTTCCGATCAGATATCTAATCTGGACAGCTACACAAAGAGAGTGAAGGATATAGATGCTCACACATAGGAAGAGCAATGTAAACATCCAATACATATATTACATGTGTTATTGACTCTCTACAGTTGGTCCAGATGATAAACTTATATTCAAAAAAATTTAAAATCCAACTAGATTATATCAAGACAACTATGATAAGTGCATGATATCTTTACAATGAACTAACAGCTGAAACATCAACTGGTGGGCCACCTTCAATTCTATTAATCATATCCAAGAATATTATAACTACAAAGATTAAAACTCATGTAAACCCTCCAACAGCCACCCCCTCCCCCCTCCAATATAATTTTTGAGTTCCTCTAAATGAAAATGATTTTGTATTATGAAGAAAAATGAACTCCCAAAGCCTTTCCCTCTCAACGTCATCTTTTTCTTCCACGTGCTCCTTCTTTTTTTCCAAACTCGCAAACAAAACTTTAAGACTGCTCGTAAAAGACAACCTTGGCATGGCATCTGATCTTACCTTCTGCTTTGGTCTGGATTCTAAGACAGATATGTGATTTTCCTTAGAAGGCGAGTTGATATTTACAACAATAAACTTTGTTCCATATATGTGGTAATTATTACATGGTTGTCTTGTGAAGAAGGAAATTCTTTTAATATCTGCAGAAGTACAATTATACAGATGCATTCCTTCCAGACTAAATTACATGTCTAGAAAACTACCCAACTCAAATAGTGCAATCTTTCTCTCCCTTAACTGCCTTTAAAAATGACCTTATCATCACTAATTGTAAACTCTTCAAGCTCTAAAAGACCCCATAAGGATAAAGGTACAGTTCCAGATACAGAATCGAAAGACATCAACATTTCTAAAGTATATATCATCAAAATTAAAGGATAAATTATTGTACACAAACCAACAGTCTCAAGATTTAGAATGAATTTATAAAGTAGCCTCAAATTATTGAAGGTATAAAAATCTACGTACAAAGCTTTTATTGCACGCATGCTCTATACATTATCATTCAAATAAATAAAAGTTGACATGTGACTGAATTCATTGGGCACGAAGATAATTCCAATGACATTTCAATCTTTGTATTCGTATCAAGGAATTTGGCACCCTGAATTGTCATGGTGCTTAGTACTCTTGAATTCTGCATGATATATTTTGCAAATTGAAGCTCACAATTTATGCGGCTATAACCTCTAAGTGAGCATGTTGTAAGATGAGATAAAAGACATTCTGGTACAATTTCTGGGTCCGCCCACCCCCCAGCACCGAAATTGTGTACAGTATCAACCTAACAATGATACACAATTGAAATTTTTTGAAATATATAGAAGTCAAACTGAAAAGAAGAAAAAAAAAAACAAAAAACATGACAAAACTTAAAATTAAAAACCTCGTCAATAATAAGAGTTTGAAGCTGGGGGAAATTTTGAAGCAGTTTTATCAGCCAGCTCCACTTCAATGTCATCCGATTAGGCATAAAATCCAATGTAAGCTCCAGGTGGGTTAAATTGTGAAACATGCTATGTAGTTCATATGAATACTTCTGCATCAGTTACAAAGACATAATATTGCAGGGATGCGTAGAAAAAAAATGGCTGAAAACACAGGTGTAAAGTTTTGACACCCGCACTCATCCTTGGAGAAATAACAATTTACTCCCTTAAATTTGAACCAGTAATTTGGTCATATAAGCAACAAAAAAAAATTCCCTTAAATTTGAACAAGTAATTTGGTCATATAAGCAGAAAAAATCCCTTAAATTTGAACTAGTAATTTGGTCATATAGGCAGAAAAATATTTTGATACATACCGCATGTAGGCGCATATGTTGAGCGTTACGAAGGCGCTCAAGCAAATTATGCATGGGAGAGATGTTGGAAATGTTAGCTCTGACCAAATTGGATAAGCTTGTTGGCTGTGAAGAACCCTGAAACACACGACAAGGTATCTTTATGGTTAAATCATTTGCTTCCAACTCTTGTAGAATGGGACATCCAGATAAAAGTTTTCTGATATGTCCATAATAGGTGAAACAGACGGATTCCAAGTGAAGGAGTTTGAGCGATGGAAGATCAACGAAAGGACCTTCGTAGTTCAATGTTATCCTCTTCAATTTGAGGATAGACAAAGTTTCCGTCCTTAGAATGAAAGCCGTAGGGAAATCTGAGCGGGAGAGATCAACGGTTAGGTTTTGAACTCGTCGCTGAATAGCATTAGAAACAAATTTGTGGATATCACTGTTATAATAGTGACATTTGATTTGGAATGAGAGGATAGGTTGAGCGTTATCCTGATTGGCGATGACTGAGTCGATGAAGTTGGAAAAGGTGAAAGTCTCCGGAAAAGGTTGGTGATTGAAGTGGATGATGAGTTCCAAGAGCCATAGGGGCTTCCACCTCTTGGAGAGGACGGTTGTGGCGGCGGCATCTTTCGACGGAAGAAAAGAGAGAATATGATGAACGAGTGAGTCCGGAAGAGCACTGATTCTGTCCTCTTCTTCTTGAATTGAAAGCTGCCGCTGGCGCTGGCGTAGCCGCCGTGACATTGCGGCTGTGAGTGAGGACAGGATAGCAACACAACACCAATTGTAATTAGCGAAAAAGCTCAAATTTGGAATTTGGTGTCCTGTTCCTGTATATATACACTGACACATCCAGGCCCAGGCCCAAGCCCCGACACCTATGATTTGTAGCAACTAATAAAGTAAATATCTTTTTGCAATCTGTTCTAACTAGGAACGTGTAAAAGAAATTGATGCACGAGAAGCAAAAACTATGGGAAAAAATGTTACAATATGAAAATTCTCAAATTCCCGTTGCAATAGGAGGTTGAGAAAATTGGCTGATCAAAAGAACAGAAAACGAGCTTCCGGGTGATAAATGTTGGTATAACAAGTGTTCAAAGACTTGAATGATAATCGTTGGGCAATTGTAAGTTTTGTCGATTACCTCCCTTGAAATTAATAAAACTTCAATTATTCTCTTGAAATTTCACAACGTTAATCAATTTACCCCCTCCGTTAAATTTTTCTGTTAGTGAAACATGACGTTTTGCAAATACCCTCCTAACTTGAATTTTTTTTTCTCATCCTTAAAAATAACTACATTATCACTGAATTGTGGAGCATTATCCCCTCTACTCATATTCTTTTATTTCACCTCCACGTATAAACCATAGAATTCAGATTACCATATTGTTTTTCCTTGGTTATGAAAACTAAGAATCTTTGAATGTGACTTTATAAATATAAATATTGTACTAAAAATGTTTTCTAGTGTAATCAAGTTTCAAATGAGCCTCGGTAATAGTGTTTCAAGGTCAAGTGAAAGGTATGAGAAAGAGGGTAATCTAATAGATAGGGGAGGAAAATAATATAGATAGAAACACATGCAACAAACCTTTAGCTAAGATAGATAGCAACGTGCCTTCTCAATATCTGAGAATCTAATTCTCTCTGTTTTGTCTAATTCTCTCTGCAGAGGCACAAACAACCTTTAACTAAATTGTAAACATGATTAAAAATTAATGGAACGTAGATACCAAATCATTCTACACATTTTCTACAGAATCAAAATGAACTATTTAAGAAAAAAATAATATAAATATTTAAGTTTGGGGCATAAGTGCAAAACTTTATGAGGGTATTTACAAAGCGTCATGTTCACTAACAGAAAAATTTGACGGAGGGGTAAATTGATTAACGTTGTGAAATTTCAGAAGGGTAATTGAAGTTTTGTTAATTACAGAGGGTAATTGACGAAACTTACAATTTTAGAGAGGTAATTGTCTATTTACTCCATTAAAAACATGAGCGTCTTCTTTAAAAAAAAAAACACGAGCGTCTAGCTGATTAAGAAAACAAAAATTTGGCGTAACAAATTTTAGACTTTTAAAAAGGACTTATATTGAATATTGAAACAAAATTTCTACATTTGTTTCTTTAACAAATGTCTTATAAACTCTTTTTAACATTTTCTTTGTCTTTATTATTAATAAAAAACAATTAGAAACTCTATTAGTATTTTCAAAATAATGTTTTTTTGTCATCGTGAGATTAAATTAATTAATATAAACAATATAATATATGTAAGGTTCAGATTCAAACTCCAACCATCACATAAAAAATAAAGCTTTTGAAATTGTAGAACTATTCAACGATAAATGATATTGGCTTAATGATAATCTGACAACTAAAATGTTGTTCTCCTTAAAAAAGAAAAAATGGAAAGCATGTTGGTAAAAAAAAAATTAATACACCTTAAAATTTAAAAAGGTATTTTGAAAATGGACAAAAAAAATTAAAGAGGTTTTATATTTAGCATTAAGGTGTATCTTGTTCAATTTTTAAACAATTTTTTTAAAAAAATGATGTAGTCCAGACATTTTGAAAGTAATACAATTGAAATTGTGAAGTTATGACTTTTACACATGATTGATTTGAAAGTAAAAAAAATATTGTTGATTTTTTTAAATATTTCTATTTTAGAGCATCCATAATGGTAGTCCACTAACAGAGAATCCTTAAATAGACGCTACGTGTACACATCACTTATTTATAATTTTTTAATAAAAGTGGATTCAATAACTTCAATTGTAATATCCTAATAAGGACCTCAATTTTTATTTTATTTTTGGTACAAAAGAGGGCCAAAGGCACACATAAACACTCCAATTTTAATAAAAGTACGTATTAAAGATTCAATGACTTCAATAGTAATACCCTAATCATGACTCCAATAAAAAAGTAGTTAAATAGGCTATACTAACTTTATATTATTATACAAAAATAATTTATTATTTCTTTTGTAAGTGAAACCGACCAATGCATATTTTATTCTTTTACATGTGGGATTCGTTAGTTACTTAGGAGAGAGATAATTTTAGTTGTATGTTGTTTAATAATGGAGACTCATTTTTTCTTAATAGGATAGTAAAGAACGGTAAAACATTTGTAAATAATATATTTTTGCAATTTTATTTTGTTTTTTGAAAAAAATCTTTTTAGATTTGAATTAAAAATAAATAAATAGATAGATGAATGATCTGATCTAATGGTATGAAGAAAGATACACAGACGCAGACATAGTGATGTAAGAGTAGAGAAGATTGATGAATCGTTGATTTCCGATTCCAACTCACTCGCATGATCATGGGGACTTTCCCACTACTGTTTATGTTCTTCTTTTTCTTTTCGGTAATAATAATCTCATATTCTCATTCATTCTCTCCAATTCATTCCTTCATTCGATTTTTAGGGTTTACGCCTTCCTTATATCGCGTCCTTGCAGGTTTTGTTTGTTGCTGATTCCACACCCATGTATGTAACTAACTCCCTAACTATTCATTCAATTCTCTTATTTCTTCTAATAATTAATTACTTTCTCTCTATGCAGAGTAGCATCTTGTGACCAATGTCATCGCACCAAGCAGGAACCAGATGTTACTACAACTCCAATCCGCAATTATCCTCATGAAAAGGTATTTTCATTATATCATCGTTATCTATCCAGCATAGTCTCCGTCACAGACACGGCACCACTTTATATATGTTAATTTATTTATATATGGTCGAAAATGAAAATCAAAATATATCAAAAGAGCTAAAAATCTTATAGTCAACTTTAGGCTTTGTTTGAGATTTTGAAGGGGAGGGGAAGAGATGGTTTTGGGGTGACAAATATAAGGAGAACTGAAGAAATCTTTTACATTTTTTGAAAAAGTAATTTTTTAGAGAATGATAAATTAAAGCTTATGATTAATGTATTTTTAATTTTAAAAATATTATAACATATATTAATTTGAAGAGTTCATGTACACCCAACCCTCCTCCAATACAATTTTTTAATTCCCCAAATGTGGAGGATTTTGTATTATGAAGAAGAAAAAAAATGAACCCCCAGCAGCCCTCCCCTCCCAATATCCTCTATTTCTTTCACTTGCTCATTCCTTATCTCCAAAGCCATCCCCTCCATTCCCCTCCAAACTCGCAAACAAAGCCTTAATGTCTATAACCCCCTAATTGATCAACGTTTTTCAAAACATATACAACTCTTGTATCTACGGTGTGTGGAAGCAAGAGAGGGAAAAGAAAGTTTCAAATATTTGTCTGAGTTGTTCGACACGGCTCGTATGAGTGTTATATAGGCGTCAGACACCGGTCCTAGGAGTTTCGAAGTAAAGAAAAAAACAATTTTAATTAGGTCACCAGTTCTAGTTGTCCGACACGTGTCGTACGAGTGTCATAGGAGTGTTGGAAACCGCGACACCCCAAGTCCTAAGGTGTCCGTGCTTCATAGAATTCATCATACAATAATAATAATAATGATGAATTTACGCAGGACATTGATATAATTGCAGCATATAGCGATACATCCGGTCATATTCGGCTAGCTAGGTTGAAAACGACGGATTTATCTGCTTCTTGGGTTTGGGAAAATCCTACTAATGTCAACACTGAACATCAAAACAACTCACAGGTATTTCATCTTCACTATAATCTAGACTTGAATATATGAACCAACTACATTGTATTTTGCTTAGGATATCTATTTATTGCTTCGAGTATATGGAATTCCAATTTCAATTCTAATTGGACTATCTGGTAATATTTACAACCTGATATTATTACAGGGAGGAATGGAGTCATTGCAAACTGATTCCAGATTTGAAGACAATCTCAAGCACTCCGAAGATGAACATTATCCTGAAGAAAGCTTAGTTCAAATTCCCCATTCCTCACCAATGACTCCAGTGAAAATCAAGCGCCGGGTAATAATCAGAATTTGTCTTTTGCAACTCAGAGTTGAACAATGAATGATAGGGAAACGAGATTTTTTATTTATTTTTTTGCTGTTGGTTTGGTCTTTTTTAATAGTTTCCTATCTCATAGATGATGCGAATACAAAGAAGGAAAGCTCGCGCTGCT